>Ga0207695_10000156_pt1 | contig 204576 bp, 170 predicted proteins | sample KBSC54metaG_FD_184354 | JGI IMG/M metagenome (GOLD analysis project Ga0207695, IMG submission 184354) | Corn rhizosphere microbial communities from Kellogg Biological Station, Michigan, USA - KBS C5-4 metaG (SPAdes) (version 2) | ecosystem: Host-associated > Plants > Roots > Rhizosphere >...
TCCAGAAAGCCGCCAGCTGCCGGTCGGCATTTATCTGCTGCGCTTTCACGTCACCCCGTACGACGGATGCCTGCAGTCTGTTTACATAAGATAGTTGGGCAGGAGTTAAACGAGCTTGAGATGCCTGTAGAATTTCCTGTAAACCAATGGATTTAACAGGGGAAGCCCCCGGAGCGCCACCCGCGGCGGCCTCCGGCTTGTGTTGCGGAGGAACAGTGTGTCCAAAAAAATACAGAACGAGTAGTAATAGCACCCCGGTGCCTGCTACCAGATATTGCTGTCTCTTCATGTTAATGACCTAGAGACCGCAAGTTACATCTCTTCATCCGGGTTTGGCTGATCTTCCTTCACAGACTGCAATTTTTTTACTTCAGCAACAAATTCCTTTGCAGGCTTGAATGCTGGAATGAAATGTTCCGGGATGTGTACAGCCACATTCTTCTTTATATTGCGGCCGATCTTGGCAGCCCTCTTCTTGGTGATAAAGCTCCCGAATCCGCGGATATAAATATTTTCACCTTGCGAAAGAGTCTCTTTCACTTCTTTGAACATGGTTTCCAACGTCACCAGGACGTCAACTTTAGGTATACCTGTTTTTTCCGATATTTGGTTAACAAGGTCTGCCTTTCTCATGGGGATTAAGTTTTATAAGTTTCTGATTTTAAATATATAAAGAAAATTTTAATTCACAACTCATTGCCATGAAATAAGTTTTTGAACTGACAAGTTACTGGTTTTGATTTACTTGTGCAAGGATTCCATAAAATATTGATTGTGAATTTATTTTAACAAAAATGGCACCAAAAAAAGACGGTTTTACCGCTCATTTATTAAATTGGCATAAGGGTGAAAATAGTCGGACAATGCCCTGGAAAGGGGAAAAGAATCCCTATCGGATCTGGCTCAGTGAGGTAATCCTTCAACAAACCCGTGTGGACCAGGGCTGGTCTTACTACGAAAAATTTATTGCCGCTTTTCCTACTATTCATGATCTCGCAAATGCTCCGGAGCAGCAGGTCCTCAAATTATGGGAGGGTCTCGGCTACTACAGCAGATGCAGAAATCTCATCACAACTGCTAAAAAGATTGATACAGAATATAAAGGAGAATTTCCCTCCTCCTATGAGGAGATACTCGGCCTGAAAGGTATCGGCCCGTATACTGCAGCGGCTATCTCCTCATTCGCCTTTCGCCTTCCCCACGCAGTAGTCGACGGCAATGTTACCCGCGTGCTCTCCCGCTATTTCGGAGAACGGACGCCGATAGACAGCACCGCAGGAAAAAAATTATTCGCGGAGCTAGCCGCCAGTCTGTTGGACAGAGAACAGCCCGATGTTTACAACCAGGCCATTATGGACTTCGGCGCAACCGTCTGCCTGCCCCGGAACCCGCTCTGCACAGACTGTATACAGCGCATCGCCTGTCAGGCCCGGCTGAAAGGACTGACCGCAGAGCTGCCTGTAAAAGAAAAGACGATACGCAAGCGTACTCGGTGGTTTTATTATTTTATTGCAGAGACGGCAGACGATCAGCTATATATAAGGCAGCGTACCGCGAAAGATATCTGGGAAGGGTTGTACGAGTTCATCCTTTGGGAAACCGATCAGCCCTTGTACGGAGACTGGCCCGGCCTTGCCCAACAAACTTTCGGCATCAATTCGAATACACTCACGATCAGGCATATCTCCCGCGTCTACCGGCAGGAGCTTTCTCATCAGACTATCCAGGGCCAGTTCGTTACCCTCCGGCTGAAAAAGAAGCTGCCGCCCCGTGATGGCTGGCTGCTGGTCGATCGGCAACGGCTGACCGACTATCCACTTCCGAAATTTATCAATGCCTGGCTGCAGGACCCCAGCCCGGCACAAAGCTTGTTTTGAACGTGTCGCGGCGACGGTTTTGTTGTCCGAGTCCTTTATCTTTGGTGGAATGAGGGAAAATTTATCTTTTTGGCTAAAATAGGCTAATTTTAAGATGAGTGCGACTCATTGGAATTTAATCCGAAAGACGAATTATAAAACTTTTTCAAATTTAGTTGTATGAGAGGCGTAAATAGGGTGATGCTCATTGGAAATCTAGGAAAAGATCCGGACGTACAATTCCTGGAAGGTAATATTGCTGTGGCAAAGTTCTCTTTGGCGACTACTGAAACTTTCAAGGACAGAGCAGGTAAGCTTATCTCACAAACGGAATGGCACACTGTGGTGCTCTGGAGAGGATTGGCCGAGCTGGCCCAGAAATACCTCCACAAGGGCAGCCTTGTATATATAGAAGGAAGACTGAGGACCCGCAGCTGGGAAGATAAGGAAGGAAATAAGAAATTTGCCACCGAGGTCGTCGGCGACAACCTGATCATGCTCGACAAACGCACCGATACCAGCGCTCCCCATCCCCCCATCCACCACGAAGGAATGGAAGGCATGGGCAACTCTGATACGCCTCCCATCGGCGAACCATCCGAAGACCTGCCATTTTGAGGGGTCCGGATATTATTTTTACCCAGGACCAAGAAATCACCCTTGTCCAATAATCTGTTAGATATAAAAGAATTTGTTATTTTTGACCGGAACCAAATCCATTATTCTTGCATTTTTCTTTAATCAGATTGCTGGAGAACACGATGTCACCGGGGCTGCTGATCATTAACCCGAGGGCTACGACAATTCTGGCCATCATCATTCTGTTTCTGCTTATCCTTTCCTTCGTCGTCTCGGGCTCGGAAGTCGCCTTCTTCTCCCTTACTTACAAGGATATCAATATTCTAAAGACAAAACAGGACGCCTCGTGGAAGCGGATCGTATCCCTTCTCGAGGAGCCCAGATCCCTCCTCGCCTCGATGCTCATTGCCGGCAGCGTCATCAATATCGCCATCATCATCCTCGCCAACTTCCTCATAGACGCGATGGTGATCAATATAGGATTCTGGGCAGCGTTTATCCTGAAGGTCGTGCTGGTCTGCTTTGTCCTCATCCTGTTCAGCGAGGTTATGCCAAAGATATGGGCCTCACAGAACAACCTCCAGTTCGCGTACTATACCTCGGGCATCATCGAGCTGGTGCACCTGCTTTTCAGTCGTGTCAGCGGCTGGGCCGTCAGCCGGTCAGAGGGCCTCGAAAAATTCTTTGGCCGCAAACAAAAGGGCGAACAGCTTCGCTATCAGATAGATCAATCCGTCAAGAACGAATCTTCCGAGGAGGAGAAGAATATCCTCAACGGCATTGCCAAATTCGGGAGCATCACTGTCCGGCAGGTCATGCGCGCTCGTCTCGACGTCTCAGGCATTTCCTACGACCTTAGTTTTGCCCAGCTCAAGCAGCGGGTCGAGGAGCTGCACTACTCGCGGATACCCGTTTATAAAAGCAGTCTCGACGAGCTCGCAGGCCTGATCAATACCAAGGACCTCATCCCCTGGCTCAACGAACCCGATAACTTTGACTGGCATACTTTACTGCGTCCACCCTATTTTGTCCACGAGCACAAGCTGATAGAGCACCTGCTCCAGGAATTCCAGGAGAAGCGCGTACATTTTGCAGTCGTTGTGGACGAGTTCGGCGGCACCAGCGGCATCGTCACCCTCGAGGACATCATCGAGGAGGTCATCGGCGATATCCGCGACGAATTTGACGAGGAGGACAGCACCAACCGGCGGCTGGACGACGGCAGCTTCGTATTCGAGGGCCGCACCATGCTCCACGACGTTTGTAAGGCGATGAACATCGCGGTCGAGACATTCGATAAAGTGAAAGGAGACAGCGATTCTCTTGCCGGTCTTATCCTCGAGATATCGGGCGATATTCCGAAGGTCAACGACGTCATACCCTGCGGCGACTTCCGGTTCACAGTGCTCGAAGCCGACAACAGCCGTATAAAAAAAGTAAAGATCAGTATCGTACAACAAGCCTAAATCAAGCGACGTGTTCAAATCCCTATTCAGCCTTGTTGCGCTCGTCTTCCTTCTCTCCTGCAACAGCGATTACACCCCGAAGAGAAGAGGCTATTTCAGGATCGATTTTCCGCCGCATCAGTACCAGGTCTTCGACAAGCCTGAGTATCCGTATACCTTCGAATACCCCGTGTATGCGAACGTGGTCCGGGACAGCAGCTATTTCGATACGGTGCCGGAGAATCCGTACTGGATCAACGTAGATTTCCCCCGTTTCAACGCGCGCATCTATATCAGCTATAAAGAAATAGGAGCTACCGACCAGGTGGCCCCCGGCCACGGGAAGCCGACGCCCAATACCTTTGACAAACTAAAGGACGACGCCTACAAGATGACGTTCAAGCATACCGTGAAGGCCAGCTCGATCGACGACTCCATCATGATGACCCCCAACGGGGTCAGCGGCGTCTTCTTCCGCGTCGGCGGGAATGCCGCGACGGCCAACCAGTTCTATGTCACGGACAGCGTACACAATTTCCTCCGCGGCGCTCTTTATTTCGATACCGCGCCGAATGAAGACTCGCTGTCCCGCGTAAATCGTTTTTTGCAGGTAGATATGTTCCACCTGATCAATACCTTTAAATGGAAGACGCCCGCGCCTGCCGCGGCCGCCGCCAAAAAGTAGCTATATTTGTATTAAAATAGAGAAGTTTTGATAGCCATCGATAATATACTGGTGAGTGATGACGTGGTCGGACAGCAATTTGTCTGCGACCTGCTGAAATGCAAGGGCGGCTGCTGCGAGGACGGTGACGCCGGCGCCCCGCTGGAAAAAGACGAGCTGGACCAGCTGAACGCCGTCTATGAGACCGTAAAACCCTATCTCACACCCGCCGGCCTTAAGGAGATCGAGTCCCGCGGCCGCTATCAGTACGACCGCGAATTTGGCTGGGTGACCCCGACCATCGGCGGCAAGATGTGCGCGTATGGTTATAAGGACGAAAAGGGGATCATCAAGTGCGCTATCGAACAGGCTTATTACGACGGCAAGACCACCTGGAAGAAACCCATCAGCTGCCACCTCTATCCCATCAAGATCAGCAGTACCCGGGCCGGCGAAGTGGTCAACTACGAGCCGCGCGAGACGCTCTGCCGTCCCGGCTGCGTCAACGGAAAGAAATTAAAAGTGCCGGCGTACGTATTCCTCAAAGAGGCGTTGATCCGCAAATATGGAGAGGAGTTCTATAGCGTGCTCGAAAAGGTCGCGGAAGAGTACTTTAAAGAAAAAGAGAAAAACACTAAATTTTTATAGCGTGACGGATACGGCAGCCAATTTCATCGCCCGCAGCACCATCAAGGCAGAAGACCTGGACCACCGTAAGAAGATCAATTTCAATATTGGTCGCTATAACGCCGTGGTCCCACAGGGCAAACAGCAGTTCGGTGAGCTTAACATGGCCCGCGAAAGAGCCAAGAATATCAAGTGGCGGGCCATCGAGACCCTCGATCAGCAGCTCGAAGACTTCGAGGCCGCCTTCTCCAAACGCGGAGGCCGGGTCATCTGGGCCGAGAACGCAGACCAGGCGCTCGCTGAGATACTCACCATCTGTAAGGAAAAGAACTGCCGCACCATCGTAAAGAGCAAGAGCATGGTCACCGAAGAGCTCAAGCTCAACCACTTCCTCGAAGACAACGGCATCGAAAGCGTCGAGACCGATCTCGGGGAATATATCCAGCAGCTCGACGGCGAACCGCCCTATCATATCGTTACTCCTGCGATGCACAAAAGCAAGGAGGACGTCGCCAAGCTCTTCTATGAGAAGCTGCATACCAAACCCAATCTCACGCCCGAACAGCTGACGCTGGTAGCAAGGGAAAAGCTCCGGAAGAAATACGTACAGGCTGAGATCGGCATCACCGGCGCCAACTTTATCATCTCCGACATCGGCGGCATCGCAGTGACAGAGAATGAAGGCAATGCACGTCTCAGCGCCTCCTTTCCGAAGACGCATATCGTCATTGCCGGGATTGAAAAGATCATCCCTTCGATGAACGACCTGGGGTTGTTCTGGCCGCTGCTGGCGACTTTTGGCACCGGTCAGCGGATAACGGTGTACAACACCATCGTCACCGGCCCGAAACAGCCGGGCGAGACGGACGGCCCCGAAGAAATGATCGTGATCCTCCTGGACAACGGCCGCACCAACATCCTCGCAAATCCGAAATCCCGCGAAAGCCTCTACTGTATCCGCTGCGGAGCCTGTCTGAATGCATGCCCTATCTATAAGAATATTGGCGGCCATGCCTATGGCACTACCTATAGCGGCCCCATCGGGTCGGTCATCACCCCCCATCTTCGGGATATGGGTGAATGGAAGCACCTCAGCTATGCCTCCTCCCTTTGCGGCAACTGCACCGAGGTCTGCGCAGTAAAGATCAACCTTCACGAGCTGTTGCTGGAGAACCGCTATGAGGCCGTGGAAGAAGGATACAGTTCCTTTTCAGAAAAGATGGCGTGGAAGGTCTGGAGAAAGGCGAGCCTCAACCGCAATCTTATGAATATGGGCTCGGCGAAGGTAAAGAACTGGGTCGTCAACAAGGCGTTCAAGGCATGGACGGCCCACCGTGACGAGCTGGACTTCGCCGCCAAAACCTTCAACCAGCGCTGGAAGGACGAACGGAAGGGGTAAGCCCGATATGCTTTTATACTGCCGCCATACCTCTCCCCGGCTGCGATATATCACCGGGTTCTTCAGTAAAGAGCTGTTTGCTGAACCCATCCGCATCACCACTGACAAGGCGGCGTTTATCGCGGCCACCGGCCCGCGGATCAATTATTCAGAGGACGATATTCCCGGCGTGTTTACCATCGCTCCGGTGTCCCTGCTCTTCGAGACCGGCGTAATGGCCCGGGACGTACGCTGCTTCGATTACAATGGCCGCAAGGCATTTTTCGCAACCGAAGGAGATTTTCCCTTCGACATTTTTGCAGCGGCATTTTATCTCATCAGCCGCTATGAGGAATACCTCCCTCACGAAAAAGACCTGTATGGCCGCTACGCACATACCAATTCGCTGGCATGGAAAGAAGGCTTCCTCGACATTCCGCTCGTCAACTACTGGCTGATCGATCTTCGGGAGGCACTGCTGGCCGCGTATCCGCGGCTCGTCTTCCGTCATTCGGAGTTCACCTTTGTCCCGACCTATGACATCGACCTGGCCTGGTCGTATCTCCACAAGGGCTGGAGACGCGTCCTGGGCGCTGCGGCAAAAGAGCTGGTCACAGGGAAATGGGGGCAGCTGCGGCAGCGGATAGCCGTGCTGCGGGGCCGTCGCAAAGATCCGTTCGACGCCTATGAATGGCTGGACGCCCTTCACCTTTACTGCCGGATGAAGCCTTATTATTTTTTCCTCGTGGCCTCGCGGTGCGTCGGGGTGGACCGGAATATTCCGCCGGCCAATTCCAGCCTGCAGGAGCTGATCGCCTATCACGCGATGGGCTACAGGCTGGGCATACATCCTTCATGGCGCAGCGGAGATAAGGAGGGGCTTTTGAGGGAAGAGCTCGACACGCTGGAGAAGATCAGCGGCAAGAGGATCACCAGGAGCCGCCAGCATTATATCCGGTTTACGTTGCCTGCGACCTATCGCAGCCTGCTGGCCCATGGCATCGGGCAGGACTTCTCGATGGGTTATGGGAGCATCAACGGTTTCCGCGCTTCTGTGGCTTCGTCGTATAGCTGGTATGACCTGCTGCAGGAGGAAGAGACGGGGCTGAAGCTGATGCCCTTCTGTTTTATGGACGCCAACTCGTACTACGAACAGCGTTATACGGCTGCGCAGGCTATGACCGAGCTGCTGCACTATTACCGTCATATACGAAAAGTCAACGGGCTGATGGTGACCGTGTGGCACAACACCTTCCTCGGCACAGACCCGGAGAAGGCCGGGTGGCGTGAAGTGTATGGGACTTTTTTGAAGGAAGAGGTGTTTTGGGACTAATGTTTAAAATGCCGCACGCCCGTCATTACCATCGCCAGACTGTTCTCCACACAATATTCGACGGAATCCTTGTCTCTTACCGAACCCCCCGGCTGGATGAAGGACGTGACTCCCGCGGCATGCGCGATCTGAACGCTGTCATTGAAGGGGAAGAAGGCGTCGCTGGCGAGCACTGCGCCCTGCAGGTCGAATTTGAACTGCCCGGCCTTGGTGATCGCCTGTCTCACGCTGTCCACCCGGCTGGTCTGTCCGCATCCCTTGCCGACGAGCTGACGGTTCTTCACCAGCGCGATGGCGTTTGACTTCAGATGCTTGCAGACAATATTCGCAAAGGCAAGGTCCTGCTTTTCCGCCGTCGTGGACTCGCGCCCCCCGACCTCTTTCCATTCCGTATAGTTGCCTTCATCGGGCTGCTGCTGGAGAACGCCGCCGAGCAGCGAACGGTACTGGAATGCGGGTGTCACGCGTTGCTTCTGCACCAGCAGGATCCTGTTCTTCTTCGAACGCAGGACCTCCAGGGCATCGGCATTATAGGAAGGCGCGATCAGCACCTCGAAGAATATCTCGTTGATGGCTTCGGCCGTCGCCTTGTCGACCGGGCTGTTGCAGGCAAGCACGCCGCCGAAAGCGCTCTCGGGGTCGCCGGCCAGCGCCGCATCCCAGGCTTCTTTCAGCGAAGGGCGTATTGCGATGCCGCAGGGATTGGTATGTTTGATGATGGCAAAGACGGATTCGCCGCCGGTCAGGCCTGCCGTCCCCGCCGCCTCGCCCATGAACTCCTGTATGAGCTGTACGGCTGCGTCGACGTCCACCAGGTTGTTATATGAGAGCTCTTTTCCGTTGACCTGCTCGAACAGGTCTTCCAGTTTGCCGTAGAAGCGGGCCGCCTGATGCGGGTTCTCGCCATAACGCAGGGATTTGGGTGAGGCAACGGATTCCAGGAAATAGTCGGGCTCGATGCCCTGGTCGAAGTATTTGGCGATAACGACGTCGTAATGCGCACAGACCTCGAAGGCCCTTGCGGCGAGCTTCCTGCGCTGGTCGAGGGTGGTCTCGCCTTTTTGCCCGTCAAGCAGGGATTCGAGATAGGCGTATTCGGTCTTTGAGCCGATGACGACGACGTCTTTATGGTTCTTGGCCGCGCCCCGGATCATCGAGGGGCCGCCAACATCTATTTTCTCGATGATGGCCTTATCATCTTTGGTGCTGGCAACGGTCTCTTCGAAGGGGTAGAGATCCACAATGACAAGATCGATCTCCGGAATATGATAACGCGCCATCTCTTCCATATCGGTCGGCTGATCTCTTCTGCCCAGGATACCGCCAAACACTGAAGGGTGCAATGTCTTCACCCTTCCCCCCAGAATAGAGGGGTAGGAGGTCAGACTTTCTACCGGTACACAGGGCAGTCCCAGCTTTTCGATGAACTGCTGAGTACCCCCCGTGGAGTAGATGATCACGCCTAAGTCATGTAGTTTTTTTACTATCCTGTCCAGGCCGTCCTTGTAGTAGACGGAGATCAGAGCCGATTTGATTGTCTTGTTCATTGAATGATATTTGTACGCCGAAGCCGGATTGCGGCGAAACGTACTTTTTAGTAGTAGTGAGTCGCAAATCTACGAAAGGTGCATGAAAATTGCAGAAAATAGAAGGAGGGAATTAAAGCGATTCCGGATTCACCTCGCGAGACAAGATGAACCCGGTCGTTTTGAATGGTAACAGGAGGTAAGTCACAGTAGGTTTTCTCATGCGTACTAATATGGTTACGCATCACGTTATAGTCATTTGGGCATCAGCATACATACCCAGAACACGCTGAAAAAAAACAGGATAAGGTGTTAATGGTTATGTATGCTGTTGCAATCTGGTAATTTGAGGGGACAGTAATAGTTTACCGTCAGTTAGGCAGTCTCACAGCGAAAGCACACAATTTCCTTTGACTGTAGGCTCAAGGATATCAAAAATTAAAAACGGGACATAAGCGACGACCTCTTAATAAATGTCCTATAAATATTTTAAACTGCCCCAAATGCGACGCAAAAAATGAGACGTTATTTTTTTGCGTAAAACACGCAAAAAACCACTGCATAAATCACGTACTATCCCTTAGATATTTTACTGTTTTTTAAGTGATGAAAAAGCGTTTTTTTTGTCATGTTTTCCTCCTGATTGTCTGATCCCCTTTATTTTACGAATAATATTAATTTGTAATTATTTGATTTGTATTCGCTTGTGTCTGGCATGGTTGGTAGCTGGAGAATACTTTTACAACAGCAAATTATTCTTCATCATTCTAAAACATTCAGCCATGAACACAATTGAAAAAAAATCCGTAAATGTCGGGAATTTCATCTCCAGGAGCGAAATGGACGCAATAACTACAGCGTACAAACAGGACAGATGGGCTGAAAACTCTGACCGCCTTGGCAAGGCTGACTCGCTGAGCGTATGGCTCACTGTAGACGAGCTGGAAGGTTTCCTGGAAAGAGTAAAGTCCCGCGGCGGCAATGGCGTTCGTATCCACTTCGGTGTCTATGGCGAAGGATACAAGATCCCCGAGCAGGTAGGCATGCAGACCGTTGTTCTGGTTGGCAATCGCAGCAAGGACGGCTCCCTGGAAAACGCAAAACAGATCATCAGCGGCAACGAAGGCGAAATATATCTGCCCGCTCCGGTATGTCCTCCCTTCTGCGGCAGCGGCGGCGGCGGTAAAGGAAAGGCAGCGCTTATCGTTCGCAACGACAACATGGAAATTATCTAGTCAGATACCTTCATAGGTAATATAAGCATTTAATTGTAGCCGCCCCATAAAGGCGGCTACTTGTTTATGGCTCCTCATCCAATGCGGCGTCTTTGCGGTCGGCGGAGAATATAGCGGGCTAAAAGATAATTTTAGTATTTTTTATCATTATTAATACCTTGCCCTCGATGACACACCTGTCAAACGCGCTATTTTTCTATTTCATCCCGATCGCCGCCGGAATCGCATTCCTCTCGAGCCTGACGATCTATTTCCAGCCACCAGTCGAACGCTACCTGAAATATTTTTCGATCTTCCTGCTGTTCAACTCCCTGCTCGAAGCGTACCTGAACATCCAGGCCTGGAACTCTTTAAATACGGTATTTATCAACAATATCGAAACGCTGCTGGTCGTCTCCTTCGAGCTTTTCCTGCTACGGGACATCATCCGACGGCCCGTTGCGAAGAAAGTGCTGACCTATATCCTCTTCGGCTATCCTGTCTTTGGATTGATCAATATCCTGTTCATCCAGGTCGGGGTCTTCCACACCTTCAGCTACTGCCTTGGCTGCCTGCTTATCGTCAGCGCCTGTATCTATTATTTCTGGGAGCTTTTCCAGCTGAAACATTCCGTCGACCTGGTACACCAGCCGGCTTTCTGGATATGCTCCGGCCTTCTTTTCTTTTATTCCTGCACATTTCCCCTGTATGGCCTTGCCAAGCTGATGCTCGCCCTGCCCCGGATAATTCTCGAAAATTTATTTATCATCTTCGTCTTTTTGAATATCTTTTTATATTTATCGTTCACTATCGCCTTTTTATGTCGGCTCAAAACCAGGAGATCTATGTCATAATACTGTTGGCTATTGCGCTTGCCCTGTTACTGGTAGGCTTTATAGTTTCTATGCTTTTCCTGTACCAGCGCAGACAGCACCGGCAGGAACAGCAGCTGGCGCGTGTAAAGGACGAATACCAGCAGGAATTGCTCAGGTCGCAGCTGGAGATCCAGGAAACGACCTTCAAGACGATCGCCCAGGAACTCCATGATAATATCGGACAGGTGCTCTCGGTCGTCAAGCTGTCCCTGTCCATCCTTCCCCTCGAGAAAGAGCATACGGCCTACGAAAGCGTCCAGACCAGCCGCCAGATGCTCAACAAGGTCATCTATGATATGGGGAATCTGACCAAAAGCCTGCACACGGACCGGATCACCCAGATAGGACTCCTCGAAGCCATGCGGTTTGACCTTGACAGCATGGAAAGGACTGGGCTCCTGAAGGTGGGATGGTCCGTCACAGGCGACGAATATAAGCTTGAGGATCAACGATCTATATTCCTCTACCGCATGTTCCAGGAGATGATCAACAATATTTTAAAACATTCCAGGGCTACTCACGTAAATATTGCGGTTAATTACTCAATTGATAATAAATTTGTTCTGACAGTAGAGGACAATGGGGTCGGCTTTGATGTAGGTAAAAAGCGGTCTCAGGCATCCTCTTCCAGCGGTATAGGCCTGAAGAGTATGACGAACCGTGCCTCCCTGATCGGTGCTCAGATTTCTGTTCAAAGTCAACCGGGCAAAGGAACCTCTATTACGGTTGAACTGCCCCTGGAAAAGGATATATTATAAATTAATGAGGCCCCGGAAGGCCTCGTCAGAAGGACAGACATACTATGGGAGCAGCAACAAAGAAAATACAGGTCGGGATCGTAGACGATCACAATCTCTTGCGAAAGGCGCTGGCCAAGCTGATCGGCTCTTTTGAGAACTATGCTATCCTTTTCGAGGGCGACAACGGCAAAGACATCAAGACCAAGATCACCCAGCATGTCATCCCCGATATCATCATACTGGACGTCAACATGCCCGATATGGACGGCTACGAGACCGTCCGCTGGCTCCATAAGAATTACCCCCAGGTAAAGGTGCTGGCCCTGTCCATGTCCAGCGACGAGAATACCATCATCCGGATGCTCCGCCTCGGAGCCAAGGGCTATATCCTGAAGAATATCGAGCCGGAAGAGCTCAAGCTGGCCCTGGATTCGGTCATGAAGAAGGATTTCTATCTCTCGGAATATATCTCCGGCAAGATCATCAGCGGGCTCCACAAAGACCTGGGCAATCCGGAAGACCCGATCGTTCTCAACGATAAGGAAAAGGAATTTCTACGGCTTGTTTGCTCAGAGCTCTCCTATAAAGATATTGCCGACAAGATGTTCATCAGTCCCCGGACGGTCGACAACTACCGGAATACGCTTTTCGAAAAGCTGAAGGTCAGGACACGGGTAGGACTGGTGATGTTTGCCATTAAGAATGGGTTGGTAGAGATCTAGGTTGTGCCCCGGGACTTTTTCCCCCGGTTCTTTGTCAGGGTAACCAGCAGGGCTGGCAGGAACACAAGATTGGTTACCGTCGCGATGACGAGCGTTACCGAGGTCAGCCAGCCGAGCGCGAGTATGCCCCCAAAATCACTGAAACAAAAGATCACGAATCCCGCAACCAATACCAGTGACGTATAGAGTATGCTGATCCCCGTCTTGTTGATGGTGCCGATCACGGACTGCTCGGCGTCAGTACTCTTCTCCTGCTTATAGTTGACAAGGAAGCGTATCGTAATATCGATGGCGATACCGAGCGCAATGCTGAACACAATGACGGTCGAAGGCTTCAGCCGCACCCCGGCCCATCCCATTATCCCCGCCGTGACGATCAGCGGTATCACGTTCGGGACGAGCGAGCAGACCAATATCCTGAAACTCCTGAAAAGCGCCAGCATACAGGCCGCTATCAGCAGGAACGCCCACTGGATGCTGTCTTTCAGCCCCCGGATAACAAAGGCGCTCCCTTCCAGGTAAGTGACGCTGGTGCCGGTAAACTCCACCTTGTATTTCGATGAGTCGAACAGCTCGTCGGTCTTCTTTTGGAGGTCATTCAACGCGAGGGGCAGCTGCTTGCTGCCGATATCCTTCATATTGATGCTTACCCGCAGGCGCTGCTGATTGCTGTCCACAAAGCTGTGAAGCAACCTGGCAAGGCTGTTGTTGCCGGCCTTTTTCGCGCTGTCCCCGCCGGCCTTTTTTGTACTATCGCCCCCGCCGCTGAAGTTCAAATAGGAAGACAAAAATACAAGGTCTGTATTACCGTTCGGCACATCGTAGTTGCTGGTGTCTCCTCCATAATACGACTGCCGGATGAACTTCAACCCCTCTACCAGCGACAAAGGCCTGGCCATATCCGGGCGGGATGCGATATATTTTGACAGCTGATCTATACTGTCAACGGTCTTCAGCATGTTTGCCCTCAATCCCTTTTTTCTTTTTGTATCGATGACGATCTCCAGCGGCATCACCCCCTTGAAGTTCTTCTCGAAGAATTTCATGTCCATATACAGAGGGTCTTTCTGAGGGAGGTCGTCGAGTATAAAGCCTTCGGACTGCAGGCGGAACATTCCCGCCACCGCCACCACGACTATCACGGCCGTGACGGCATAGATGGGCCGCTGGTGATGCAGGGTCCAGGCTTCCAGTTTCTTCAGGATGACAGCCAGCCATCGGTTCTCCAGATAGCGCATATGCTTTTCCTTTGGCGCGGGCAGATAGCTCAGCACAACTGGTATAAGGATGAAGGAGATAAAGAACAGCAGCATGATATTGATGCCGGCGACGACCCCAAACTCGTTCAGGATCGCGCTCCTCGTCAGGGCGAAGACGCCAAAGCCTATGGCGGCCGTCAGGTTGCAGAACAGCGTTACCACGCCCATCCGGCCGATCATGACGATCAGGGCCTCGTGCTTGTCGCCGGTATCCCTGAAGGCCGTATGGTATTTGTTCATGAAATAGATACAGTTCGGTATCCCGATGACCACCACGAGCGTTGGTGTCAGCGCATTCAGCAGCGTGATCTTGTACCCGAACAGATCCATGGTCCCGAGACTGAAGACGACCCCGATGATCACCACCGCAAGCGACAGCAGCACGGTGCTCAGGCTCCGGAAGAAAAGAAAGAGGATGAAGGACAGGATCACTACCGAGCCCAGCAGGAACCAGGTCGTTTCCTTCGAGACCTTTGTCGCCATTTTCGTCCTGATCAGCGGCAGCCCGCTGGTATGCATATCGAAACCATGCCTCAGCCCAAAGCTGTCGACCGCACGCGATATCGCATTCACAGTGGCGATCCGGCCGGCAGAGTTCATCACGTCCTTGTTGACATGTACAGCGGTGAGCCAGGTGCCCGTCGAGTCGTTGTAGAGCAGACCCCGGTAGAAGGGGAGACCGAGGAGCACGGCCTTGCCGCTATCGATCTGCGCTTGAGTGGTGGGGTGAGCCGGGAAGATCGTCACGACCTGCGGCTTCTGAGTGACGGTATCCTTGAGTAGATTGATGGCTGAATTAATGCCCAGGACGTCGTCTACGCCCGGCACTTTCTTCAGTCGTTCGGTCAGCGCGATATAGTCAGTAAAGACGTCCAGCTGAAAGAACTTATCGGTCTGGACACCGATCGCCAATACGTTGCCGTCGTCGCCAAAACGCTGGCGGAACTCCTGGTAGGCCTGGTATTTTGGATTGTCTGTGGGGATCGTCTTCGTAAAATCATAGCTGAGCTGAACCCTCGAAGCCCGGAAGGCCATATAGCCCGTGACGGATAAAAGAGCGATGAGCCAGAACAACCTATATTTGAGCACGAGACGGGCTATGGATTCCCACATGATGAAAATTTTACTTTGCAAATAAACGGCAAATTGGGGACTTCGCCGCGTGACGTAATTTCAGGCAGAGCGGACCCACGGGTAGAACTTCGGCCCTCAACGCCGTTAAGGACCTTGTTCGTAACCTTCGCTCCGCCAGGTTGCATCCGAATGACAATTAATTAAAAATGTTACACAAAACAAAAGGGATAGTGCTGCGGACCATCAAATACGGCGAGACCAGCCTTATCGCTACCGTCTTCACCGAACTGTTCGGCATCCAATCCTATATCGTCAGCGGGGTCCGAACCTCCACCCGGAAGGGGCCCGGCAAGGCCAACCTCTTCCAGCCCTCCGCGATCCTCGACCTCGTCGTCTACCACAACGAGCTGAAGAACCTCCAGCGCATAAAAGAGATGAAATGGGGCGTACTCTACCAGCATATCTTTTTCGACGTGCTGAAGAACGCCGTGGCCCTCTTTATGGTCGAGCTACTGCAGAAATGTCTCAAACAGCCCGAGCCGAACCCCGAACTTTTCTACTTCATCGAAGACGCCTTCCTCCACCTCGACGCCAGCGAAGGACGGGTCCAGGCCAATTTCCCGTTGTTCTTTATGCTGCACCTGGCGGGATTCTTCGGTTTTCGTATACAGGATATCTATACGGAGCAGACGCCTTTTCTCGACCTGCAGGAGGGACAGTTCGTCGGCGAGCACCCCGAGCATCCGCAGGTGCTGGAAGGCGCCTACAGCTATACAACGGCGCAGCTGCTGCGCGCGCAGCAGCCTGATGAGCTGCGGGAGATCGCGCTCAACCAGGAGACACGGAGGCACCTGCTGCAGGCCTACCAGATATTTTATGCGCTGCACGTTCCGGATTTCGGCGAGATGAAGACCCTTGCAGTGTTACAGTCGGTGCTGGGGTAGACCGGGCGCCTGCTACAATAGCCGGCGGACCGTCGCATGCTGAAGATCGTACGGGTGGTCCAGTAGCACGACCCCCGGCTGTTTGCCTTTCTCAAAGCTTCCGAGCACTCCATCCAGCTGCAATGCCTTCGCGCCATTATAGGTCGCCCAGCGTAGCAATTCGGCTATGCTTCGACGGGGGAAAGCCCGCTGCAGCGTCTTCATTTCTTCCAGAATGGATAATTGGTGGTTGGATGCGAGGCTGTCAGTACCCAGGACGATCCGGCATTCGTTCCGTACCAGCATCTCCACATCCGGCAGCCGGCCGCTGATATACTCATTGGCGTTTGGGCAGAGGCAGTAGAACAGGGTTGGACCGCCTGCCGGGCCCTCGGGAGTCCCGGCAGGATCACCGCCCGAACCCGCTGGACCCCCTGCTGGATCCGCTGCCCCGCCGCCCGCAGCCCACATTTTCGCGGCGAGCACGTCCTCTTCCCTGGTCGCTACATTGTGCACCAGTATCAGATGCTGGTTCCGGTAGAACGCCGGCAGATAGCTCTCCAGACTCCGTCGCCCCGTCCCTTTGAAAAAGGAAACGTCCAGCCCCAGCTGCTGGTATAGCCGGAGAAGATCTCCCTTCCCCGTAACATAGAACTCGTTCTCCTCCTCGCTCTCCTGGTTATGGATCGTGAGGATATGATTCCCGGGGAACGCCGTAACCAGCCTGAACAGCACAGGAGAGACGGAATAGGGGGCGTGTGGAACAATAGAGTTCGCCTCTATCGGCAGGGCATAACCTTCGGCAAAAGTTGTGAAGACACCGAGGCTTTGCGCAAACCGCTGTCCGGCGGTCTGTTCGATGAAGCCCATCGTCTCTATAAAGTTATGATAGAAAAGACGGCCCTCCGTCTTGAGCAAGAGGGTGTCGGCCGTATTGCAGATGTCTCCCACAGCCACGATACCGCCGTCCAGCATCTCCTGCTCGGCCTCAGCCATGGCTTTTTCGCGGTCAGCGTCGGTACCGGAACCCGCGGAGCTGCCGGAACCCGCAGAGCTGCCGGAACCCCCGACCCCCGCAACCGGATTTCCCCGCTGCTTTATTACTGCAGTAAGAAAATCGACCAGCCCCGTACGCTGCGGCAGCACCCCCTTCATATGGGACAGCTCAAGATGACAGTGACAATTGACAAAACCCGGGGTCAGGATGCCGGAAAAAACCTCCGTATCATCGCCGGCCTCTGCAGCCGGAACGACATCCTGCACCACTCCTTCATCCGTGGTTATCAATACCATATCGCCTGGTAACAGCTGCTCGCCGGTGAACAAATAATCAGCCTTCAATTTTCGATATAACATTTACAAACAGTTTATCTTTGCGGTCCGCCGGCCCTGAGCCGGACCAAATTCCCGGCCCCGAGCCGGACAAAAATCTTTCCGGCACCGGCCGGACCAAATATATGCTAGATAAATTAGAAGCAATCAATGCCCGGTTCGAAGACCTTGGCGTCGCACTGAGCAACCCGGAAGTCGTCAGCGACAACCGGAGGTTCAGCGCTATGAGTAAAGAATACCGTAGCATCGAGAAGATCGTTCAAGCCTACAAAGAGTATAAAGACCTGCTGGATACCATCGAGTTCAATAAAGAAGCGCTCAACGGCGACGACACCGAGCTGAGGGACCTCGCCAAGGCGGAAGCCCCCGGGCTGGATGAAAAGAAGACACAGATGGAGGCGAATATCCGTCAGCTCCTGATCCCCAAGGATCCTCAGGACGAAAAGAACGCCATTCTGGAGATCAGGGCCGGTACGGGCGGCGACGAAGCCAGCCTCTTTGCAGGCGACCTGCTGCGGATGTACCTCAAATACTGCGAAAAGAAAGGCTGGAAGACGGCGATCCTCAGCGAAAGCGAAGGCACCGTCGGCGGATACAAGGAAGTACAGGTGGAAGTGGTAGGCGACGACGTATATGGCACCCTCAAGTTCGAAAGCGGCGTACACCGGGTACAGCGCGTACCCGACACGGAGACCAGTGGACGCGTTCATACCAGCGCGGCTACCGTGGCCGTTATGCCCGAGGCGGAAGACGTAGACATCGAGGTAAAGGAGAGCGATGTAAAAATGGAGACCGCGCGCAGTGGTGGCGCCGGCGGACAGAACGTCAACAAGGTAGAGACCAAAGTCTTCCTTACCCATATCCCTACCGGCGTCGTCGTGGTCTGCCAGACCGAGCGTACCCAGCTGGGTAACCGCGAAAAGGCAATGCAGATGCTCCGTACCAAGCTCTACGAAGAGCAGGTACGCAAGCAGGAAGAAGAGATCGCCCGTCACCGGAAAAGCCTTGTCAGCACAGGGGATCGCAGCGCCAAGATCAGGACCTATAACTTCCCCCAGGGCCGCGTCACGGACCACCGGATCGGGCTCACCGTATACAATCTGGACGACGTCCTCAACGGGAACATACAGGAGTTCATCGACGCCCTCCAGTTCGCCGAGAACTCCGAGAAAATGGCAAAGCAGAACTAACGGTACCGCTTCCAGCCTGATACCCATCGTTTTGCAGCAAAAAGTCCACTCCCTGACCACCACTTTGGTCACCTGAATAATACCTTCTCGGTCTCCCAAGGGGGATCCTGAATCACCTTCTGTCCCCGGCGAGCCGGGCAAACAGGAGACAATGACAGTCGGACAGGATATCAGGAGCCGATTGGGCAGCCCCGGGGACAAGATGTCGGTGTAATGGACAAATCTCATGGATTACCGGGATAAGGGCATTAAAATGAAATTAAAAGGGAAATAATACAATCCCTGCGGCGGTTCCCTTTTACGTTATTTTAACGACTAAGCCTTAAACTTTCTACTCAGCGTATTGTCTATTATATACCGCTGGCCGCGCAGGCCGGCAGAGCTCTTTAAAAATATTGTAAAAACGTCGCTAAAACTTGCTATACAAGAGAATATTATATATCTTATAAGTGGCAATGCTAAATAAATGTTATTACTCTTCGCTCTTTTAATAGAAAGACGAATTACGTCGTAACTTTGTGTCGTGAATGAATGAGTCGGAAGTGAGATTGGTAGTTCTTTTAGCGATAATTTCTTAACAGTTCTCAATATAATATTGGCACCTGTTTTGCGTTATTAAGTTTAAAGCAGTCTTTTCTATTTGACTCACATAAAGCAGTCAATTTTCTCATAAGCAGTTAGTTTTGGTTACGACCCCTGTTTCTACAGGGGTTTATTTTTTTATGTACATGTCTGACCTTAATATGACGACCTAACGGCTTTGTCTAAACTTTTTCCCGGACCTCGGGCACCTTCTTCATGAACTGTGGCAGCAGCAGCATATTGCTCAGGCCATAACCGATGCCCGCACCGACCATATCGGCAATGATATCCGCCTCATCATAATCCCGCATCGGGATACAGCACTTCTGAAGAAATTCCATACCGATACCAAATGCATTGGAAAGAATAAAGAAGAGAAAGAAGAGCCGCAGCAGCCTCCTGCTGTCGGTGAACTTTTTGCTCAGGTACAGGGCCCATAAAAAAACAAACCCTCCGAACATTCCCGCGTGCACCAACTTGTCGAACTCGGGTATCTTGAACCCCGTCTCATTCGGCAGCATCCTGCCAGGGAGACAGCAGAGAACAGCGACCAGGATGGTCCACAAAAGAGGTGCGATCAGGTTGCCAAAATACTTCCTTAAGAACGGGATCATATATTCAAATTAATAGCTGTACCCTGGCTCCGGGACCCGCGGGCGAACCGGCCCCGGCCGGTTTGGTGCATTAAAAAAGTCCCTAAAAATGGGACTTTTTTTACTATGTCTGTAGATTTTTTTCCACTTCGCGAAAGAGGCTACTGGGTCTGTGTCGCTTTGCCCATGGACTGCATCTTCTCGAGCGTAGGCGAGGGGCTTCCGCCGCGCTTTTCGATCGTAATAGCGAATGCCTGGGCCTTCTTCGTATTCTTCATCTTCAGAATGAGCTTCTCATTGGTGGCATCAAAGACCCCGAGGTCGTTGGGCTTTCCGTCGATGAGCGCCCACAGCTGGTACTGCTGGTCGTTGGGCAGCTGGGGCATGTTCTTCACCACGAGATATACGCTGGAAGAAGCCGAGTCCCAGTAAACATTAGCCGAAGACTTCGGGGCCGACTTTGTGCCGACCATATTGACGACCGTCGTATTGGGGTCGCCGATGGCCTGCTTCTGTTCCTGTACGATCCTGTTGAGGATGTTCTGCGCCGTGTCGCGTTGTATCTTCAACCCATCGTTCTCCTTGACCAGATCCTGGTTCTGCTGTTTGGCTTGAAAATACAGCCAGACCATTCCTATCAGAAGGATGACGGCAGCAGCAGCGGCGAAACGCAACATACCCGGTCCCCTTGCGGGGCTCTTTGAATTTTCCATGGTGTGTATTTTAGGTGGATTTGATGAAGTGCTGCCCAGGGAAGAGGGTGCGCTCTTCCCGATCGCTTCAAAAATCTTCACCTTAACCTCTGGTGGGGTGGGCAGCGCCTGCTCTTTGGCAGACGCCTCGATGCTTTCCTCAAATTTCCTGCGTGCTGCTACTAACTCAGGATATTGAGCGCATAATCGCTCGAACTCGGCTCTCTCTGACTCAGTCGCCAGCCCCATCACATAGCTTTCAATGATGCCGCTTTCTATGTAATCTTTTAGGTTCACTTTAGATATTCTCTTAATTGTAATAACGCATTCCTGATGCGGGTTTTTACCGTACCGAGCGGGATAGACATCATGTCGGCGATCTCTTCATGGGTAAAACCCTTGAAATAAGCCAGCTCTACGAGAACCCGGTGTTCGGGCTTCAGCTTTTCCAGCACTTTTTTAAGCCCTATATTATCAACGTTTTGTTGCGTAGTCTGGCTGACTCCTCCCTTATATACGTTATCCGGAAGCTCCTGGTTTTTCTGAGAATTCTGGTATCCTTTCGACCGAAGCATGTCGATCGAGGCATTCCTCGCTATGTTCAGCATCCAGGTGAACAGCCTCCCTTTGGTCTGGTCATAGGTCTCTATCTTACGCCAGATATTGATAAATACCTCCTGCAGTACGTCGCTGGCAAGTTCATTATTATCTGTAATGATCTGTTTTATAATGCTATAGAGCGCCCCTGCGTAATTGTCGTACAGGAAACCAAACGCCTGGTTATTCCTCTCTTTCAGGGCCAGCACTAATTCCTGCTCTGTATAGGTAGTAGGTATTCCCAATGGATATGAAATAGATACTCTAAAGTAATAGAAAAATCATCGAGAACAAATCCTTAGTGCACGATATTGCCATATGCGGCGGCATCCAGCAGCCTGGCAACATCGGCGGGGTCCTTGACCGTCATACGGATCATCCAGCCCTTGCCATAGGGATCGGAATTGACCAGGTCAGGGTGCTGGGTCAGGTCGGGATTCACTTCGAGGATGGTGCCTGCGACGGGGAGATAGAGGTCGGAGACGGTTTTTACTGCTTCGACGGTGCCGAATATGGATTCAGCGGCAAGGGACTTGCCTACAGTCTCTACCTCTACGTATACGATGTCCCCCAATTCCTGCTGGGCAAATTCGGTTATTCCGATAACGGCCTCATTTCCTTCCAGGCGGATCCACTCATGGTCTTTTGTGTAGCGTAAATTGTCAGGGAAATTCATTTCTATAAATTTTTGTTGTAAAGACTGATTTAATGTGCCGGAGATTCACGTTCCAAAAATTAGCAAATCTCCGGCAAAGTGCTAATTTTTGTGTACTTCGCCACCCAACACCGTTGGGTGACTCGCTCAGGGACTTCGCTGTGCTCGTCCCCAGACGAAGCCCTTCCAGGGCTTCCTCTGTTAAAGTGTGCTGCAAAGATTAGAAAAAGGTTCGAATTACCATACGCGGGCGGCGAATTATTTGACAGATCGGTCAGTGCGCCGGATGAGTCTCATTTTCAAGATCCTAACGGGCTGCAACGGGCGGTCGAACGGGCGCCCGGAAGTGGGTACTGAGGAGATGCTGTCGACCACATCCAGTCCCCTGACGACCTCGCCAAAGACGGTATATGACTGGTCCAGGTGCGGCGCGCCGCCTATAGTCCTATAGACCTCCCGCTCATCAGCAGGGATCTTTCTGCCTTTCAGGCGGCCCTGCTCCATTGAATCCAGCCCTGCATCTGTAAACCGGCGGCCTTCGACAATATACCACTGTGTGCCGCTGCTGGCCTTTGTTGGATTTACGTTGTCTCCCTCGCGGGCGGCGGCAAGCGCCCCTTTCCGGTGGAACAGTCCCGGCCTGAACTCTGCGGGTATCTTATAGGTAGTGTCATGGTCACCCAGGTCAGTGCTGTCTGTAGCCCTACGGCTGACGGGGTCCCCGGCCTGGATCATGAAATTCTTTATCACGCGATGGAAGAGGACGCTGTCATAGAAATGCGTCTTTACGAGCCGCAGGAAATTGTCCCGGTGCAGCGGCGTCGAATCCGAAAGCCGGAGGACGATGGTCCCTTTGGTTGTGATTAGCTCTATGTCCTTTTTTCTTGCGCTGCCGATACGGCTTCCACTGCAGGAGACCAGCAGAAGGACGGATGCGGTGCATATCAGGTGTTTCATATTTGCCGGTCCAAATTGTCAAAGTACAGCAGGATATGGTCTTTCAGAAAATTCTCCTGTTCGGCCAGCCCCATTACGGGCAATGCCTTCAACTGACGGAAATGCGGCCAGCCCCCCTCGTCCACCCGCTCGAGCTCATAATAGCCGCTCTGGCGGAAAAGGGAACATACCGCGATATGCATCAGGTCCTGCTTCTCTTCTTTGGAAAATTTCTTCCGGATATCGCCCAGCTCCTGTACCCCTATAAGGAACAGAATGGTCTCGATGTCCGGCTTCTTGCCAAACCGCTCTACCAGCCTCGCTTCCAGGTCCCACCAGCGGGACTGGAGATCATCTTGTGCATGTTGCATGCCGCAAAGGTACTAAACCTTCTCCACTACGACCGCCGTACCATAGGCCAGCACTTCCGTCACGCCGTTCATCACCTCGTTGGCGTCATAGCGCATATTGATGATAGCATTGGCGCCTCTTTCGGCGGCGTGCTGTGTCATATACTGGAATGCCTCCTCCCGGGTCTTTTCGCAGAGCTCCACGTAGATGGATATCTGCCCGCCGAAGAGTGTCTGCAATCCCCCTGCGATGTTGCCTAATACGCTGCGTGAACGCACGGTGATGCCGCGCACGACGCCCAGCGAACGAACGATGCGGTGTCCGTCGAGTATCGTGCTGGTGGTGATCATTGAAGGGTCAATCATATAGAAGGTTTTGCACAAAATACAATTTTGTACGACTTCTGCTTGTTACCTTTGCAAAAACTCGGAAAATGTTACAGTTGGCATTTATTCGTCAAAACGTGGACTTTGTAAAAGAAAGATTGGGTGTCAGAAATTTTAAGGAGCTCGACCTGGTCGATATGATCGTCGGCCTGGACGACCGGCGGAAGAAGCTGCAGCTGGAATCAGACACCACGCAGTCCCGGATAAATGCTCTTTCCAAAGAGATCGGCCAGCTGATGGCAAAAGGCCAGAAGGCGGAGGCCGAGGAGAAAAAACAGGAGGTGGCTACCCTCAAGGCGGCGCTTGCCCCTATTGCAGACCAGCTGGCCGGCGTTGAGACCGAGCTGAACGCCACCCTTGTCCGTCTGCCTAACCTTCCGGCGGCCCTCGTGCCCCGCGGCAAATCGGCCGAGGACAATGTCACTGTCCGCGAAGGAGGCAGCAAGCCTGCCCTTCCTGCCGGCGCGCAGGCGCACTGGGACCTGGCGAAGAAATACAACCTCATTGATTTTGAGCTGGGAAATAAGATCACCGGCAGCGGCTTCCCCGTCTATATCAACAAGGGAGCGAGGCTGCAGCGGGCCCTCATCCAGTATTTTCTCGATTACAATACGGGTGCAGGCTACACCGAGTTCCAGCCCCCCCTCATGGTCAATGAAGCCTCTGCGCGCGGGACGGGACAGCTGCCGGATAAGGAAGGGCAGATGTACTATGTCAACGAGGATGACCTCTACCTTATTCCTACAGCCGAAGTGCCTGTAACGAATATCTACCGCGATGAGATCGTGAAAGAGGACCGGCTGCCGATACGCATGACCGCCTACACGCCCTGTTTTCGTCGGGAAGCCGGCAGCTATGGCAAGGATGTACGCGGCCTCAACCGTCTCCATCAGTTCGATAAAGTCGAGATCGTGCAGCTCGTAGACCCCGCAAAGAGCTATGATGTGCTCGACGAGATGGTGGCGCACGTGGAGGGGCTCCTGCAGTCGCTGGACCTGCAGTACCGTATACTTCGTCTATGCGGTGGCGATATGGGTTTTACTTCCGCGATGACCTACGATTTCGAGGTCTACAGCGCCGCGCAGGAGAAATGGCTCGAGGTAAGCTCGGTCAGCAATTTTGAGTCCTTCCAGACCAACCGGATGAAGATCCGATATAAGGACGGCGCCGGCAAGACTCAGCTGGTCCACTCTCTGAATGGAAGCTCGCTGGCGCTGCCGCGTATCGTGGCCTGTCTGCTGGAGAATCACCAGGCGGAAGGATGGATCGCGCTGCCGAAGGCGCTGCATTCTTATTTTGGCGCTGATAGAATAGATTAATGATCGACGCGTCGATCGAATGCCGTCGTTAAGGATAAGTTAATGAAAAAGAAGTTAAAACGCGCTTAAAGGTTTATTAAAGTTGGCTAACGGTATTGTTCATCCCACGGCTAATTTCAATCTTTACCGCATCATTTTAACCTTAAATTTTTTTATGAAAAGACTTTTCCTCTCGGCGCTCGCCTTATCCTTTGCTTTTCTCACCCAGGCCCAGATTACGAAGGGAACGACCTTTATTGGCGGCGGCCTCTCATTCGGCGATTCCAAGTCCACGGGCGGCGACACTACAAATTCGTATACCAATCCCCATTCTTCCAGCTTTAATATCTCGCCTTCTATCAGCTGGGCGGTGAAGGACAACCTGGTATTTGGCGTCTTCCTCGGTTATGGTCATTCGAAGACCGATTATGCGGCGACCAACACCCCCGTGAATAAGCAGGATAATTATTCTGCAGGAGTGTTCCTGAGGAAATACAAGCCGGTGGGCAGTGGTTTTAATCTTTTTCTACAGGGCAATCTCAATTTCGCTTATTCAAAGACGAGCAACGAAGGCGTTCAGCAATATGAGTTCACGTCGACTACCTGGGGACCGAGTCTGGGGTTGGCTCCGGGTATCGCGTATCGGCTAAGCCATCACTGGCAGGCGGAGGCGATGCTGCCGGGTCTGGTGTCCGTCTATTACAATCATACGTCCAGCTCACAGGAAAATCCGGGTATGCAGGCCTATCGTCCTGTTACGAACAATTTCGGTGTCAGCACGTCCGTGAGCAATCTGACGCAATTCACGCTTGGGATATTGTATAGTATTTGATGGAGGACTGGTGGGGATGAGCCAAAAAAAATGGCGGGGGTCTTTCGAGCCCCGCCATCTGGCTTAGAGATATTTTACATGCGTGTCCCCGTAACATCCGGATTCAACAGAGTTCGTGGACCCGCATCATTTGATCTTCTTTCTACGATTTACCAACCTTGTTTGGCGACGCCGGCTTTGATAGCGGCAAGGGCCTTTTCTTCTCCCAGCAGGGTCGTCAGCTTGTTGCCTTTTCCGTCATGACCCTGGGCCATATAGGCGCCCTTGGCAGTTTTAGTGATGACTGCATCCTGGATAGGTACGTTCTTCTCTTTCGTCTTTACGTTGTAGGCGGTGAGTGTTACATCTGACATAATTCATCGATTTAACGCCTGCTATGCAGGTCTGGTTAGTAAGAATAATTGCAGTAAACTTAACAATTTTGGCGCATTTGCCCGGAATTATTTATCCGGGCGGGTTCTGGCCGACTATACGTCGAGCTTGGCGTACTTCGCGTGGGACTCGATAAAATCACGTCTCGGCGCAACTTCGTCGCCCATCAGCATGCTGAAGATGCGATCTGCTTCTGCAGCGCTCTCGATGGTCACCTGCTTGAGGGTGCGGGTCTCCGGATTCATCGTCGTCTCCCAAAGCTGGTCGGAGTTCATTTCTCCAAGACCTTTATAACGTTGTACCGTAACGCTGTCCTCTTTTCCGGCGCCGAGCTTTTCGATCCACATCTTTCTCTGCTCTTCATTCCATGCGTAGGACTGTTCTTTACCTTTCTTGACGAGATACAGCGGTGGCTGTGCGAGATAAACATAACCCTGCTCTACCATCTCCTTCATATATCTGTAGATAAAGGTCAGGATAAGCGTCGCGATATGGCTCCCGTCGACGTCGGCATCGGTCATGATGATGAGCTTGTGATAGCGCAGCTTGACAAGGTTGAGGGCCTTCGGATCTTCGGGCGTACCTACGGTGACGCCAAGCGCGGTGTACATGTTGCGAATCTCCTCGTTTTCGTAGATCTTATGCTCCATGGCTTTTTCTACGTTGAGGATCTTACCCCGCAGGGGCAGGATCGCCTGGAAGCTTCTATCACGGCCTTGTTTGGCGGTGCCGCCGGCCGAGTCACCTTCGACGAGGAAGAGCTCGCAGCGATTGGGGTCGCGATCTGAGCAGTCTGCCAGCTTGCCGGGAAGGCCGCCGCCGCTGAGGACGCTCTTGCGCTGAACGAGCTCGCGGGCTTTCTTTGCTGCCGCCCTTGCCTGGGCCGCGAGAATTACTTTATTGATGATGTTCTTTGCCTCACGGGGATTTTCCTCGAGGTAGTTGTCGAGAACCTTGCTGACAGTGGAGTCGACCACGCCGCTGACCTCGTTGTTGCCCAGCTTGGTCTTGGTCTGGCCTTCGAACTGGGGTTCGGGAACTTTTACGCTGACGATCGTGCTCAGTCCTTCCCTGAAGTCGTCGCCTTCTATCTCCACCTTGGCCTTTTCGAAGAGTCCCTGCTTGTCCCCATAGGCCTTGAAGACGCGGGTCAGCGCCCGGCGGAAGCCCGCAACGTGGGTCCCACCTTCGATCGTGTTGATATTGTTGACGTAGGAATAGATATGTTCGTTGTAGCTGTCGTTGTAGGTTAAGGCTACTTCTACCGCCACGTTGGTGACCTCGTCGCGGCCTTCCACATAGATGATGTTGGGGATCAGCGCCTGACGGCCGGCATTCTTGTCCAGCATCTCTACGAACTCGACGATACCGCCTTCGCTGTAGAAAGTCTTGGTATAGGTGCTGCCGTCCTCTTCCTTCTCGCGCAGGTCCTTCAGGATAATGTTGACGCCCCGGTTGAGGAAGGCCAGCTCGCGGAGGCGGCCTTCGAGGATATCCTTGTTGTAGGTGGTGGTGATGAAAATGCTGGCATCAGGCCAGAAATGGACCGAAGTGCCCGTCTTCTCGCTCGTCCCGATCTCCCGCACCTCATACTGGGGAATACCGATATTGTATTCCTGCTCGAAAACCTTGCCTTCCCTCTGTACGGTGACGTGCAGATGAGAGCTGAGGGCGTTGACGCAGCTTACCCCGACACCGTGTAAACCACCGGACACCTTGTAGGTATTCTTGTCGAATTTACCGCCGGCGTGGAGGATGGTCATTACCATTTCCAGGGCGCTCTTCTTTTCCTTTGTGTTGATGCCGGTGGGGATACCACGGCCATCGTCGTCTACCTGGACTGAATTGTCCTCAAAAATGGTTACTATGATGTTCTTGCAGAATCCTGCAAGGGCTTCGTCAATCGAGTTATCCACTACCTCATAAACCAGGTGGTGAAGACCCTTCACTCCAATATCTCCGATATACATGGCCGGACGTTTGCGCACGGCCTCCAGGCCCTCAAGAACCTGGATACTGTCTGCTCCATATCCATTGCTTGCCGGGCTTAGAACTTCCTGTGTTGATTCACTCATATTTTTGACTGGAATAGTGTAGTTAACAATAAATTAATAAGGTTCGCAAATGTACGAAAAATAAGGGGGTTTCGAGGTTATAATATCCCCAAATTCACCCTGTTTGCACACAATTTCCGGGGTCGCAAATGCCCCTTTTTCCTGCTCAATTTTGCCCCTCGATGTGGCTGTGGAGGCGGGCATTTTTATCGATTATGTTGGGGGGTCGTGGTTGGTTTTTGGAGGATGGTGTTGGCCGGGGCTTTTTGAGAGGGTGGCTGACCGGGTTTGAGGGGATTGGCCGGTCCGGCAATTTATTGCCCCTTCGGGTCATCCTTTTGTCAAAACTGCCTTTAGCTGAACCAACTGGTCTATCGGGATGTATTTATTTACTTTTTTCAATGTAATTTTGCCCTTCTATGTACCAGGCTCCTGATATTTTGATGATGGCTTATAAGCAACCTGTAATGCAGGACCAGCTGATCCTGCTCCAGGAAAAGGACCGCCAGATCCCTGGTTCGGTCCAGTATGCCATCCGTCGATACCAGAAGAACCCGCACTGGAACCTGGACGACACAGGGATGATGGTCTATCACTACAAGAAGGAGGACCCGACGCAGAACTATGTCGAACTACGTTTTTGTCTGGCTGGTGGCGTGTACTGCCGCAGGTCGGCAAAGGTCTCGGCCGGCGCGGCGCCGCATGGGGGGCCGTCCTGGGACATCGAATGCGATTCCTGCAAGGTCAACACCACTCCCGGCTGCTCTGAGCGGATCGATACGGTGGATGTGGTCAGCTTCCGTTTCCTGTCGGTACACCTGTCCCAGTTCGCCCGTCCGCGTAAGCTCGAAAGCGCTGTGAGCGACGAGCTGCTCGAATTCAGGCATACGACCTCTTTCTCCAAGACCCTTTCACTCTGCGGAAGGACCCGTCTGGTCCTGGAAGCCCTGCTGAACCATAGTTATACCGACAGCCTCGAGAATATCTTTGTCAACGCCCAGAGCCAGATGCTCCTGCTTTACAGCCTGGAGTGCATGGTGGGTGAAAAAGAGGTAGAAAGTTTCCAGTGTAAGTTCCTGGCCAACGAGGCTGACCGTGAGAAGATCATCCAGGCCCGCGAGATACTGCTCCAGCATATTGGTGAGCCCCTGACCATCAAGGAGCTCAGCCGCAAGGTCGCGATCAACGAGTGCTACCTGAAGAAGGGTTTTAAGGAGATGTTCGGTACGACTATCTTCGACTTCTACCAGGGCCAGCGTATGGAGCACGCCCGCTATCTTCTCTACGAAAAAGGGCTTAGCGTTACCGAGGTCTCGGTCATGCTCGGCTATTCCTCCATCTCCCATTTCTCGACGGCTTTCAAGAAGCATACGGGGCTCAAGCCCTGCGAGCTGCTGCTGCACTAGGGGTTCACGCCCCGATCTCTGCCAGAGATTCTGCGGCGGCGTGGATCGTTGCGTCCAGGTCGCTGGTGGCCAGTGCATTATTTAAGAACCAGCTTTCGAATGCGGAGGGCGGCAGATAGATGCCCCGACGCAGCATGGAGTGGAAAAAAGTTTTGAAGCGCTGGTTGTTGGCGCCGGAGGCTGAGGTGAAGTCGACGATCGGATGATCACTGAAGTGGACGCTGATCATTGAGCCGAGCTGATTGATCCGGTATGGCTGTCCCCAGGCTTTGAATACCTTGTCCAGCCCGTCCCGCAGATATATGGTCTTTTCTTCCAACTCTTTATAGATGGAGGGATTCTTTTTCAGCTGGTTGAGCATGGTGAAACCGGCGATCATAGCTATCGGATTTCCGCTCAGGGTCCCGGCCTGGTAGACGCTGCCCAGCGGGGCGATATGCTCCATGATCTCCTTTTTGCCACCAAAAGCACCGACCGGCATGCCGCCCCCAATGACCTTGCCATAGGTGACCAGATCGGCCTTTATGCCGAGCCGCTGCTGTGCGCCGCCCGGCGCGAGACGAAAGCCGGTCATGACCTCGTCGAAGATGAAAATGATGCCCTCCTTGTCGCAAAGGGTTCTCAGCCCTTCGAGGAAGCCCGGTTTGGGCAGGATGCAGCCCATATTCCCCGCTACGGGCTCAACGATTATCGCTGCGATCTGACCGGTGTGGCCCGCGACCAGCTGCCTGACCCCATCGAGGTCATTGTAGGCGGCCGTCAGCGTGTCCTGTGCTACGCCAGGAGTGACGCCTGGTACTGTCTGTATGTTAAAGGTCGCCACACCGCTGCCTGCCTTTACAAGAAAAGGATCGGCATGTCCGTGGTAGTGTCCTTCGAATTTGATGATCTTATTGCGACCTGTATACCCCCGCGCAAGCCTGATAGCGCTCATGCAGGCCTCCGTGCCGCTGCTGACCATCCGTACGAGGTCGACGTTTGGCGCCATGCTCTTTATCAGCTCGGCCATTTCGATCTCCAGCTCTGTTGGAGCGCCGAAGGAGGTAGAGTAAGCGGCATATTCCTGAATGGCTTTGACCACAGGCTCCCAGGCGTGACCCAGGATCATCGGCCCCCATGAAGCGATATAGTCGATATAGCGGTTGCCGTCTACGTCATAGAGATAGGGGCCCTGCGCTTTCCTGATGAAGAGAGGCGTGCCACCCACGCTGCGGAAGGCGCGTACGGGTGAATTGACGCCGCCAGGAATGCTCTGCTGTGCTCTTTCAAAAAGTTCTTTGCTCTTGGTATACATAGGTCGAAGATACTATTAGCGGTTCAATAACTTGACGGCGTCTTTTGCGAAATAGGTGGCGATCAGGTCGGCGCCCGCTCTTTTTATCGAAGTCAGGGTCTCAATGATCGCCTTGTCCTCGTTGATCCAGCCCATCTTTGCCGCGGCCTTGATCATGGCATATTCTCCGCTGATATTGTAGGCGCTCACGGGGACGTGCACGGATTCTTTTACTTCCCGGATAATATCCAGATAGGGCAGGGCGGGCTTGATCATCACGATATCCGCCCCTTCTTCTACGTCCATCAGCGCTTCTTTTATCGCCTCGAGGCGGTTGGCCGGATCCATCTGGTAGGTCTTTTTATCTCCGAATCCCGGTGCGGAATCCAGTGCATCGCGGAACGGGCCGTAGAAGCAGGAAGCATATTTGGCGCTATAGGCCATGATCCCTGTCTTCGTGTAGCCGTTGTCTTCAAATGCCTGACGGATCGCTCCGATGCGGCCATCCATCATATCGCTCGGGGCCACCCAGTCGGCTCCCGCGGCGGCATGGCTGATGCTCATCCGGATCAGCGCCTCGACCGTGGCATCGTTGACGATCTCGCCGTTCTCTACAATGCCATCGTGCCCGTATGAAGAATAGGGGTCCAGCGCTACGTCGGTCATAACGACGATGTCGGGTACTGCGTCCTTTATTGCCTTGATGCTCCGCTGCATCAACCCGTCTGGATTCCAGGCTTCCCTGCCCGTATTGTCTTTCAGCTCGTCCTTGCTCTTGACGAAAAGCAGCACGCTCCGGATGCCCAGATTCCACAGCTCTTTCACCTCTTCCACGGTGCCGTCCAGGCTCCTGCGGAAATAGCCTGGCATGGACGCTATCTCCTGCACTACGCCAGTGCCTTCATCGATGAACAGGGGAACTATAAAATCGTTTGGAGTCAGGATCGTCTCCGCCACCATGCTCCTTATTGAAGGAGACTGTCTCAGGATTCTATTGCGACGTTGTAGGAACATATAAAAATAGTTTTATTTTAACCAGTCTTTCGGATGCTGGCAGGCATCCAGCAGCTGTGCCTCGGGACTACCCGCTGCAGGCTGATAATTGTATCCCCACCGTGCGCGGGGAGGCAGGCTCATGAGAATGCTTTCCGTGCGGCCATTTGTCTTCAGGCCGAATAGGGTCCCACGGTCATGGATAAGGTTGAACTCGACGTACCGACCTCTCCTGATCTCCTGCCACTCGATCTCTCTGTCGCCATAGGCGAGCCCTTTTCTTCTCTGCACTATCGGGAGATATGCCGGCAGAAAGGCGTTTCCGTTGGCTTGCTGAAAGGCGAACAGGTTGTCGGCCTCTGCGTCGTCTACGGGTCTCAGGTGGTCGTAGAAAACGCCGCCGACGCCGCGCATCTCGTCTCCCCGGTGCTTGTTGACAAAATATTCATCACACCATTTCTTGAATTTCGGATACCGATCGCTGCCGAAGGGATCCATGGCGTTCTTTAGCGTCCTATGAAAATGCACAGCGTCCTCTTCAAAGAGATAATAGGGGGTGAGGTCTGAGCCGCCACCGAACCATCGGTCTGTTATATTGCCTGCATGATCGTAGGTTTCGAAATAGCGCCAGTTGGCGTGCGTCGTCGGAACATACGGGTTCAGGGGATGGATCACCAGCGAAAGTCCGCAGGCGAACCAATTGTCTCCTTCGATCTTCAGCTGTGCGCGCATCGGCTCGGTGACGGGCCCCCAGACCACTGAGGTATTCACGCCTCCTTTGTCAAATACGTCGCCGCCCGAGATGACCCTGGTCCTGCCGCCACCGCCTCCTTCCCGACCCCACTGATCGAGCACAAAGACGGCCTTGCCGTCTTCCTGTTCAAGCGCGCTGCAGATGCGCAGCTGCAGGTCGTGAATGAATGCTATCCATTGATCCCTGAATGCCATAAACTAAAATTTGTATTCTTTCACGGTCTCTACAAAGGCCCTGGCATGGTCTACCGGAACGTCGGGCAGGATGCCATGGCCCAGGTTGGCGATATGAGGATAGCCTTTAAAGGCATCCAGCATGGTCTTTACTTCTTTTTTGATGACGGGTATCGGCGACAGCAGTTTTGCAGGGTCGTAATTGCCTTGCAGGGCAACACGCGGGCCGGCCAGCTGCCGGGCCGTCGAAGCCTTGATGCACCAGTCGATGCCCAGTCCATGGGCGCCTGTGGCGGCCATGCTGTCCAGCGACTGCCATGCGCCTTTGGCGAAGATGATCGTCAGCACCTCGTCTTTCAACGCTGCTACGATCTGGCGGATATATTGGAGGGAAAGGTTCTCGAAGTCCCCGGGACCGAGCAGTCCGCCCCAGCTGTCGAAGATCTGCACTACGTCGGCGCCGGCCCTGACCTGCCCTTTGAGATAGGCAATAGTCGTATCCGTTATCTGCTGCAAAAGACGGTGGGCGGTCTCCGGCTGGGTATAGCAAAAGGCTTTTGCTTCGTCGAAGGTCTTGGAGCCCTTGCCCTGCACCATATAGCACAGGAGGGTCCATGGAGAGCCTGCAAAGCCGATCAGCGGGACCCTGCCGGCGAGCGTCTTTTTTGTCAGGCTTAAAGCATCGAAGACATAACCCAGCCGCTCGTCGACGTCGGGGACGACCAGCTTGTCCAGGTCGCTGATCTTTTTTATAGGATCGGGCAGGAACGGGCCTTTGCCTTCGACCATCTGCACTTCCATGCCCATGGCCTGGGGCACAACCAGGATGTCGGAGAAGATGATAGCGGCGTCCACTCCCACCTGCTCTACGGGCTGTATGGTGATCTCGGTAGCCAGCTCGGGTGTCTGGCAACGCTCGAAGAATGAATATTTCTCCTTTAGTTTCATATAGTCCGGCAGATAGCGTCCGGCCTGACGCATCATCCATACGGGGGGGCGTTCTGTCTTTTCTCCTCTTAAGGTTCTTAGTAATAGATCGTTCCTGAGTGTTGTCATATTTTGTTTTGAAAATGCTCGATTACTTTGTCAATCAGCGCTGTTGCCTCGGGCTTATTGCTGACCACTACATTATATTCTTTTAGCGCCGCGGCTGTCGTATTGCCGATCACGAATAGCACCGTCCCGTCCGGCACGCTGTTCACCGAAAGATAGCTCTCTACGGCGCTGGGGCTGAAGAAAAGAATGCCGTCATAGTTGCTTTCGACCTTCTTCGGAGTGGCCGTAGTCTTGTAGACTACGATATCCCTGTATCCAACACCTGCCTGCCGGAAAATCGCCGGAAGCTCTTCTCTCCGCAGATCCCCACAAAAAAAGACCACGGACCGGACTGCGTGTTCCACGATCTTCTGCCCCAGCTGCGCCGCCGAATCTGCAACACCGGCGATAGCCTCCTCGCCAAATTTCTCTGCTACCGCACGCCGTGTAGCTCCGCTGAGACAATAGACCTTCCAGTCTCCTCCGCCACCCACGGCCTCCACTGCATTGGCGCTCGTAAAGACGGCAGTCAGCCGGCGTTGCTTCAAGGCTTGCAACAGCTCGTCATCAGCCGTTGTCGCCGTCTTTATCATTGGTATAACGTCGATGGCTACTCCCTTGTCCCTGGCAATTTCGACGAGAGCGCCAGGCAAAGGCCGGGTTGATAACACGCGTATATCGGGATCAGACATTTGAGCTTACCGCCTTTATGGCTTCTACGATGGCTCTTCCGCCGTTGTCGAGCAGCTCTTCAGCCGCTGTCTTTCCTATGGTCGCCGCTTTTTCAACGGGAAGTATCTTTTCTATGGTGACTTTTTGCTGTCCGTCGAGGGATAGCAGCTCGCCGGCAAAATAGACGTCGCCGTCCTCTATTTCGGCCAGGGCGCTGATAGGGGTGGAGCAGCCACCGAGCAGGGTCCGGAGGAAGTCGCGCTCGATCTTTGTGCAGAGGGCCGTGTCTGCGTCGTTCAGCGGCTGACAGGCCGAGAAGCTTGTCTCGTCGTCTGCGCGGCAGGCGACGAGGATGGCGCCCTGTGCGGGGGCCGGCAGCATCCAGTCCAGGACGATGCTTTTTTCGGGTCGGACGCTTATCCGTTCGAGGCCAGCCTGTGCGAAGATGGCGGCGTCCCAGGATTCTTCGGATAGTCGGCGCAGCCTGGTGTTGACATTGCCACGCAGGTTGTGCAGCTGGTGGCTGGGATATTTATGCAGCCACTGCGCCCGGCGGCGAACGCTGCTGGTGGCTATCTGTGCGGGTGCGGGTGAATCGAAAAAGTGAAGGTCCGTCTTGTAAACCAAAAGGTCCCGTACCGGCCCTCTCGGGAGCACGGCCGCCTGGCGGATGTCTTCGGGCAGCTGTGTCGGAACGTCCTTCATGGAATGCACTGCGATATCGATCTTGTTGTTGAGCAGCGCGATATCGAGGCTGCGCGTGAACACTCCCTGAACGCCCATCTCATACAGAGGCGTTTTGAGATCTATGTCGCCCTCGCTCTTTATAAAGACCAGCCCGGCAGAAAAGCCTTCTTTTTCAAGAAGCTCTTTTACCTGTGTGGCCTGCCAGACCGCCAGCTGACTTTCTCTCGTGCCTATCCGCATCGGTGTTTGCATGGTGGAGTAAGAAGTTAATTCGCCGCAATATACTCGTTAATTGCCTGTATATAGTGGCAGCCGCCCTGGTTCTGCTGTCGCATCCTGGTTGCCATTCCGTTGATCACCCGTTGAATTTGTTCGTCCATGTCTGTTGAACAGAGGATGGACTGGCCCGAGAGCTGGCTGAACAATGGGCTGGTATGCAGTTCTTTCAGTTTGATCTTTACGGCTTTCAGGACGGGGACGTGCTTGCGCATCTCGTACCATTCCATCAGCTCGGAAATGTGCTCGGCGATGATCGCCTTTGCTTTTGGCACTTCCGCCTCTCTTTTCTGCAGGGTCTCGTCCTTTATCTTCGAAAGCTCGTCGACGTTGATCAGGGTGATGCCGGGCAGTTCAGTAACCGACTCTTCTATATTGCAGGGTATGGAAAGGTCGATCAGGAGCTTGTTTCCGTGCCCTTCTATATGCCGGCGCAGCAGCGTGGGCAGCTCGGCGTTGGTAGCTACCAGGATGATGTCGGCGGTGGCGGCCTGCTGTTCGATCTGTTCTAACGGTGCGGACTCTACGCCCATTTCGGCGGCCAGCTCGTCGGCTCTGCTCTCTGTCCGGTTGATCAGCGTGATATTGCGCGTGGACAGATAGTCAATCATGTTCCGGCAGGTATTGCGTCCAATCTTGCCCGTCCCGATAAGGAGGATATTCTTGCCGGAAAGGTCGACAATGTTCTCGCGGATGTATTGAATGGCGGCAAAGGAGACGCTGACGGTCCCTCCGCTCAATGCCGTCTGATTCTTGATGGATTTGGAAGACTGGAGCACGCAGTTGACCAGCCGTTCGATGGAAGCTCCGATGAACTGGCGCTCGCGCGCGAATTTTACGGCTAGTTTCAGCTGTCCTACGATCTCGTAGTCTCCGAGGATCTGGGAGTCGATGCCGGCGCCAACGAGGAAGAGGTGTTCGATGGCCTGCGATCCTTTTTTCACATATGCCATCTCCATAAAGGTGTCCACGTCTCCGATGGTCTCCGTGCAGAGCAGGCTGGCCAGTTGACTGGCGTTGTCGGCAAAGCCGTATATTTCAGTCCGGTTGCAGGTAGATAAGATGAAGAGTTCGTTGAGATGACGGGAGGGAGCGAGTGTGAGAATGCGGTCGTACTGTTCGTTATTGATGGCGAACTGGCCTCTGATAGCAGCGTCTGTTTTCTTATAATTTATCCCTACTACGTAAAATCCCGAGATATCAGAGGTCCTTGTACCCATTTCTACAGCTTGTACTTTATGAACGCAAATTTACTTTCAAGGGTTTCTATAAAGCGAATTTTTCTGTCATTAGACTGTCATGTTTTTGTTTGACAATTATCAGGCAGGCTCCTGATATTCATCTTTATCACCATATTCGGGCATTTCCGGGGCTTTCGAGGGCGGCGTCGCCATAAAATTGTCCCGCATTACCGTACCTTTACGACCGATATGACACCTACAGGCAAGCGCGCTATCCTTCTGATGAATCTGGGATCGCCGGATTCCACCGCAACCAAAGACGTTCACACTTATTTAATGGAATTTCTCATGGATAAGAGGGTCATCGATTATCCATGGCTTTTTCGAAAGATACTCGTCGGGGGTTTGATCGTGCCCTTCCGCGCGGCCAAGTCTGCGGAAGCCTATTCTACCATCTGGACAAAAGAAGGCTCTCCGTTGATCGTGCTGACGCAACAGTTGCAGGAAGCCCTGCAGGCCATTGTTGAAGAGCCGGTGGAGATAGCCATGCGCTATGGCAACCCATCGATGGAGCATGCTTTCGAACAGCTGCTGAAGAAGTCGCCGCAGCTGGAAGAGGTGCTTGCTATTCCTATGTATCCACACTACGCCATGGCTTCTTACGAGACCGCGGTGGAGTGGGCCCAGGAAGTTCATAAGAAGAAAGGCTATGGCTTCAAGCTGAATTTTGTCAAGCCCTTCTACAACGAGCCTCATTATCTGGAGGCTCTGAGTGAACAGATACGCCCTTATCTTCAGCAGGACTATGACCATATCCTGTTCAGCTATCATGGCGTTCCGGCCCGACACGTGCAGAAGACCGATCCTACCGGCAATCACTGTATGCGGTCGGCCACCTGCTGTGACGTCGCCTCTCCGGCCCATGCCTTCTGTTACCGGCACCAGTGTTTTGCTACGACAAAGGAGATGGTTCGTCTGCTGAACATCCCGGAGGGCAAATACAGCAACTCTTTCCAGTCGAGGCTGGGGAAGGGATGGCTGGAGCCGTTCACTGACGTGCGTTTGGAAGAGATGCCAAAGGAAGGCATCAGGAAATTACTTATCCTTTGTCCTGCCTTTATCAGCGACTGCCTGGAAACGTTGGAGGAGATTGCTATCCGGGGGAAAGAATCGTTTATCGCGGCCGGCGGAGAAGCCTATACGATGATCCCGTGTCTGAATGTCCATCCGGTGTGGGTGAAGACGCTGGCGGGCTGGGTCAGGGACTATGCGGCGGGGGATAGGTCCATGGTGCTGGATTAGGCCGATAGCCGGATGACCCGGGGCGTTTTGATCGCAAATTCCTTCCTATGTATAATTATGTAAAGGCGCTGCACATTATTTTTATCGTCACCTGGTTCAGCGGGCTGTTCTATATGGTCCGGCTCTTTGTTTATAATGCCGAGGCTGCGGGGAAGCCCGAGCCGGAGCGGACCGTACTCCAGAATCAGTTCAGAATTATGATCCGGCGGCTTTGGATGGGGATCACCTGGCCTTCGGCTATACTGACCCTGATATTTGGTCCCTGGATGATGATCATGCTGGGTTCTGTGCCCACCTGGCTGGCCATCAAGCTGGGGTTTGTGATCGGGCTGTATGCCTATCACTTTTCCCTGCAGGCTATCTACAGTCAGCAGATGCGGGGTGATTTCCGCTGGTCTTCGCAGCGGCTGCGCATATACAATGAGGTCGCGACCATCTTCCTTGTTGCGATCGTGATGCTCGTCGTCGTCAAGCAGAATATGAGCTGGGTTTGGGGGTTGCTTGGTTTGTTTTTGTTTGTGGTCCTGCTGATGAGCGCTATCAAGATCTATAAGATCATTCGCACCGGTAAGGGGGAGGCCTCGTCGACCCGTAAGGGATAGGCCTGGTCAACCCGTAAGGGGTAGACGCAATTACGGGCAGGTCGTAATATTTACTACTGCATCTCTACGTCAACAACAGTAATTCGCCTTTGGGGGTCGATCTTCGAGGGGCATAAAACGAAAACCCTCCCGGCAACTGGCCGGGAGGGTTCTTTCATCCGGGGTAAAAAGGTAGGTTTTCCGGAAACGAACTTCTTGTGCGACTTTGGTAATTCAGGAATTGAGATCTTGGAGCCTGGTGCTTGTCGAACGGGTTTTTTGCAAGGTAATATCAGAGATTAAAAACGGGATGGCTACGGATCTCCATTGAATAAGGTAAAGAAAAAAGTTGCACGGAATAAGGAGGAATGGGGTTGAAATACAATACGGTAGGCTAATATTAAAAGGAAGGGGAGTAGGAATACCCCCCTTTTTAACCCCTAAACCCTAAACCGTAGAAAGAGTTGATGTATATAATACGGAGTGATTTGAGTCACTCTCTTTGTATCGCTTTTCTGCGGAATAAGTATCCATAAACTATGCCAAAATCTCGTTTATGTGGATAACTACGACACAAAATTAGGCATTTTGGGGCTGGTTTTGGGGTGTTTTTGCAAACCTTTAACACGCTTTTTGAACCCTTCCGGACTGCGGTGGGCGTGGGTTTGGCTTCGCTGCGGCATTTCTGCAGCCGGTGTCGGCATGCCAGGGAGGTGGGGCAACTGGTTGTGGTGGTTGGTGGTAGCCGGCGATAGTGGCGACAGGGGGAAGTGGGGGCAGCTAGCAGTGGCGGGTCGGCGTGGTGGAGGATGGTGGCGACGGGGAGGAGGTAGTGGTGGGAGGCGGCCGGAGGTAGAGGGCCTCCCGGCGCGAGTCAAGGGAATATTTCGTAAATTCGCGTCCCTTTATAATAGTATATGGCCAAGTATAAGGAATACCAGCAATTGAACCTACCCGCTATAAGCCAGGAAGTTCTGGCAAAATGGGAGGCAGACCGGGCATTTGAGAAGAGCGTCGAGCTAAGAGAAGGAGCGATCCCCTTTGTATTTTACGAAGGACCTCCCAGCGCCAACGGCCTGCCGGGTATTCACCACGTCATCAGCCGTACCCTCAAGGACCTCGTATGTCGCTATAAAACTATGAAAGGCTTCCAGGTCAAGCGTAAAGGCGGATGGGATACCCATGGTCTCCCGGTCGAGCTGGGCGTAGAGAAGATGCTCGGCATCACCAAGGAAGACATTGGAAAGAAGATCTCCATCGCCGAATACAACGAGACCTGCCGTCGCGAAGTCCTGAAATACAAGGACAAATGGGACGAGCTGACCCGTCGAATGGGCTACTGGGTGGACCTCAAGGACCCCTATATCACCTTCGAAAGCAATTATATAGAGTCGCTGTGGTGGATACTGAGCGAGCTGTATAAGAAGGGGCTCCTTTATGAGAGTGTCAGCATCCAGCCTTATTCCCCGGCTGCCGGCACCGGCCTCAGCTCGCATGAGCTCAACCAGCCTGGCTGCTATAAGGATGTAAAGGATACGTCTGCCGTAGTGATGTTCAAGGCAGTAAGGGAGAAGAAGAGCGAATTTCTCTTTAAGGACCTATCTGCCGATGAGGAGCTCTTCTTTATGGCCTGGACGACGACGCCCTGGACCCTGCCTTCTAATCTCGGCCTGACGGTGGGCCCTAAAATTGACTATGTACTGGTAAAAACACTTAACCCATACACGCATCTGCCCGTAAATGTAGTGCTTGCAAAGGCACTGGTGGGGAAATATTTCAAACCCGAAGCCGAAAACGGGGATTTTTCTTCCCATACTCCCGACTCAAAGCTCATCCCCTGGAAGATCCTCGGGGAATTCAAAGGCTCTCAGCTCGAAGAGCTTCGCTATGAGCAACTGCTTCCTTATGAGGCAAATACACCTGAAAAGGCCGGTGGTGATCCCTTCCGCGTTCTTTTGGGTGACTTCGTCACGACCGAGGATGGTACCGGCATCGTCCACACCGCCCCCGCCTTTGGCGCCGATGACTATAAGGTAGGCACCAAATATAATATTGGTATGCTGGTCATGGTCGACCGTCAGGGAAAGTTCATCGACGGCCTCGGAGAGTTCAGCAACCGCTATGTCAAGAATTATAAGGACGACCCCAGCTATGTCGACGTCAACGTGGACATCAGCGTCAAGCTGAAGAAGGAGAACCGCGCCTTCCGCATCGAGAAATACGAACACAACTATCCCCACTGCTGGCGTACGGACAAGCCGGTCCTGTACTATCCGCTCGATGCCTGGTTCATCCGGACCACGGCGCTGAAGGACAGGATGGTCGAGCTGAACAAGACGATCAACTGGAAGCCCAGGTCGACTGGCGAGGGACGGTTCGGCAACTGGCTCGAGAATATGGTCGACTGGAATCTCAGCCGCAGCCGCTACTGGGGTACGCCGCTGCCCGTATGGCGCACCGATCTGCCGGAAGACGCCGCCAAAGAAGAGCTGGCAGCCCGGGAAGAGCTGTGTATCGGCTCGGTAGCGCAATTGAAGGAGGCCGTCCGTGCATCCATCAAGGCCGGACTCATGTCTCCCCCAGTCGGCGACGATGTTGAGACCTATATAGATAAGATAACTTCCGACCTGCACAAACCTTATGTAGACGAGATAATATTGGTCAGCCCAACCGGCAAGCCGATGCGCCGTGTGGCCGATCTCATCGACGTCTGGTTCGACAGCGGCGCAATGCCCTATGCCCAGTGGCATTTCCCGTTCGAAAACAAGGAGGTCTTCGCCAGCAACTATCCCGCAGACTTCATCGCGGAAGGCGTTGACCAGACCAGGGGCTGGTTCTATACCCTCCACGCGCTTGGCGCTCTCCTCAAGGAGTCGGTCCATGAAGAGCTGAAAAAAGTCGTTCCGGCAAACACCGATCTGGATGCCAAGTATCCCGGTCTTGCTTATAAGACTGTGGTTTCCAACGGACTGGTCCTCGACAAGAATGGCAACAAGATGAGCAAGCGCCTCGGCAACGTCGTCAATCCCTTTGAGACCATCGACAAATTTGGCGCGGACGCCACCCGCTGGTACCTGATCACCAATGCCTCTCCCTGGGAGAGCATGAAATTCGATATCGAGGGTATCAAGGAAGTGCAGCGTAAATTCTTTGGGACGCTTTATAATACGTACCAGTTCTTTGCCCTATATGCGAATGTGGACGGTTTTGACTTCAAGGAAGCCTATATTCCCCCGGTGGAAAGGCCGGAGATCGACCGCTGGATACTCTCTTCCCTGAACAGCCTGATCGTAAAAGTGACGGAGAACCTGGACGACTATGAGCCGACCATCGCGGGTCGACTGATCGAAGAATTCGTGGATGAGCACCTTTCTAACTGGTATGTAAGGCTTTGCCGCCGCCGGTTCTGGAAAGGCGAGTATGAACACGACAAGATCTGCGCCTACCAGACGCTCTATGAATGTTTGGAGACCATCTCCCGGCTCATGGCTCCCATATCTCCGTTCTTCTCCGACTGGCTTTTCACCAATCTGGAGGAGGCAACGGGTCGGATCAAGGCCGCCTCGGTCCATCACGTTGATTTTCCGGTCGCCAACGCGGACTTTATCGACCTGCCCCTGGAAGAAAGGATGCAGATGGCTCAGGACGCGTCCTCTCTGATCCTGTCCCTCCGTAAGAAGGTCAATATTAAGGTCCGCCAGCCCTTGCAAAAGGTGCTGATCCCCGTGCTCAACCCGGGGATGAAAGACCAGCTGGAGAAGGTGCAGGACCTCATCATGGCTGAGGTCAACGTGAAGGAGGTACAATATCTCTCTGGTACTGATGGCTTTATCAAGAAGAAGATAAAACCCAATTTTATTGCTCTGGGTAAGAAATTAGGCGCTAAAATGAAGGCAGTCAGCACCGCACTGGCCGAATTTAGCCAGGAGAATATAGAAAAATTGGAAAAAGAAGGTAATATTACTTTATTTATTGATAAAGAACCCTTAATATTGACAATTAACGAAGTCGAGATCACCAGTGAGGATATTCCGGGCTGGGTAGTGGCCAATAAGAATGCCCTTACCGTCGCCCTTGACGTAACAGTTACCCCCGAGCTGGCCCAGGAAGGCAATGCACGAGAATTCGTCAATCGTATCCAGAAGATCCGGAAAGACAATGGCTATGATCTAACAGACAGAATTTTAGTAAAAGTAGCAGACGTACCCGCCCTTTCAGAATCCCTTAACCGATTTAATGAGTATATTTGCGCGGAAATTTTGGCAGATTCTATCGAATTGGTTAAGGAGCCGGCCAATGGCACTGAAATTGAAGTGAATGATATTTTTTTAAAAGTGTTTGTTACTAAAAAAGCCTAACTGTATGGCAACCAAGAAGAAGGCGGCCAAGCCCGCCAAAAAGACGGCGACAGTCAAGAAAATAGCACCGGCGAAAAAATCGGCCTCAAAACCTGTCCAGTCGTCAGGTGCGAGCAAGAGCGTGAAGAAGGCGCCGGCTGCAAAACCTCTTGCTAAACCCGTGGCTAAAAAGGTTGCCCCGGCTCCGGCTGCAAAGAAGTCCGTCCCCCTTCAGACTAAGAAGACCGCTGTATCCAATATATCGAAGGCTACAACCGCAAAGGCTCAACCGACAGTCGCGAAGACTCCTGTTCCGCCTGCAGTATCCAAACCCTCGGCTATGCCGAGCGCTGCCGCTAAACCAAGCGTTGCCGCCCCCGCCGTAGCCAAAACTGTAGCTGCCCCCCCTCCACCCCCAGTAGCGGCGATCCCGCCAAAAGTGGAACCGAAGAAACCGGCTGCTCCACCGAAACCGGTGAAAGTAGTCATCCCGGAAATAAAGACAAAAACGGTTCGCAAATACGAGCCGGAATTCACAAAATCAGTATTAGACACCCCACAAGAGGAACAAACTGGACCCACTATGAGATACAGCGACGCAGAACTCACAGAATTCAGGGAATTGATCAATCGTAAATTAGATATAGCTAAGAAGGAATTAGCATATTTACAAGGCTTGATCACTCGTAAGGATGAAATGGGCGGAGACAACGATGACGCCCGTTACATGACCATGGAAGACGGAAGCATGAGTATGGAACGTGAGCAGCTCAGCCAGATGGCCAGCCGTCAGATCACTTTCATCGATCACCTGGAAAAGGCCCTGATGCGCATCGAGAACAAGACCTATGGCATTTGCCGTGTAACCGGCAAGCTCATCGATAAAGCAAGGCTCAGAGCTGTCCCGCATGCTACGCTTAGCATCGAGGCCAAGCAGATGATGAATAAATAGGGCTTATCAGCGATTGAGCTCTTCTTTCGCCTTGCTTATCCAGCTACGGTTATCCCGTCTTTCCCTGGAGCTAAGGTGAGGAGCCTCATCTGCTATGTCTTCAAAAACAAGCCGGGCTTCCTTTTCGCGCCCGGTCCCCCGGAGGAAGAGACCATACTGATAGCGCGCCTCAAAATCGGCAAAACGTCCTTTCATCTTCATATACTCCCGCTCGGCTCCTTCTACGTCACCCGTATATTCCAGCGCCCGGGCATAAAGCACGTGCTCTTTTGAGCGGGCGAACTGCGGACGGCCATACAGCCTTCTGGCCATGACGATCACTTCCGCGTACATCCCTTTTTGGAAATAAGCCACGATCAGCTGCTTGATGACGTGCTCATTTTCTGTAAAGGCACCGGTCAGACTCTCCGTATACAGCCCGATCGCCTCGTCCGTCCGTCCGACGGCCAGGTAGGCATCGGCCAGCATCACCCGATTATTAAACGTATCGGCGAAGCGGAGGTGTTTCTCCATTCGTCTGATCCGTCCCGCGGGATTGACTAATCCGCTTAGACTGCCAGCGCCCGGCTGAAGGCTTCGAACCTTCCGGACATTGACGATCTCGGTAAAAAAGTAGGCGACACAGCCGATCATGGGCAGGAAGATGATGAGATAGATCCATTTCTGCTCATTGCCTTTCCGCAAACAGTGGATTACGCAAATGGCTTGCAGCGCAATAGATATAAAATAAAAATAGCCTGGAAAAAAAGGTAACATATTCATTAGGTCTGGTCAGGAGCTTTTCCGGGCGTAAAAATAAAATTCTGCTGCATTTTTCAAAGTCTTTTTCATCCGTACATAATTATTTTAAATGGTCGGATGGAACCTCACATGCCCGGTTTCATATATCCATTTATCCTCAATTGTTGCCGTGTATGGATATTAGTGATATGGGCTGCAGAAAGATGTTTTAACATAGTGGCCTCAAAACCCTACTGCTTATGCCCAGGCTTTTCGTCATTGGACTGATAATTATTTCTGTTAATAGCTACGCTCAGCAAAATCCCGTAACTACGGCGAACTACCAGGTAACTACGGCCAACTACCAGGCAGCGGCCCGGTTCTCGCCGAAGAAGCTGGAGAAGATGATCTTCTCTACGCAGGTGGATCCGCACTGGCTGAGGAAGAGCAACCTTTTCTGGTATATGTACGAGACGACGGAGGGCAAGGAATGGTATATCGTGGACCCGGTAAAAGGAGAGAAGAAGCCAATGTTCGACCGGGACAGACTGGCTGCGGCCATCACCCGGATTGTAAAGGATCCTTTCGAGGCCAAACATCTCGGTCTGGACAGCCTGAAATTTATTAAGGATGAGAACTGGATACAGTTCGAGGTAAAGAGCTCGCAGGACGCTGAGAAGAAGGACTCTGCGGCTTCCGGTGCGGCTACTGGCGGAGGACGCCGGGGTGGCGGGGCGGGTAATCCGCCGGCGAAAGAGAAGAAAGTATATTATTTCGAATACAACCTGGTTTCCGGCGACCTCAACGAGCTGATAGGCTTTAAAAAGCCCAAGCACAAGCCGAACTGGGCCAATATCTCCCCCGACAGCAACACTATCGTCTTTGGCAAACATTTCAACCTCTATTGGATGGATCGCGCCAACTACCAGAAGGCGCTTGCCAATGAAGACGACTCCACGATCGTCGAACACCAGCTGACTACTGACGGGGTGGAATACTATAGCTATCATGGTTCCGGCGGACTGGGCGGTGGTGGTGAGACCAATGTGGACAAAGAGAAGAACAAGGACAAGCGGAAGCCTGCACAGCTGTTCTGGAGTCCAGACTCCCGGCATTTCGTAATGTCCCGCGCCGACCAGCGCAAGGTTAAAGACCTCTGGGTCATCAATTCGCTGGCCGACCCCCGGCCTACGCTTGAGACCTACAAATACATGATGCCCGGCGATAAAGAAGCGCCCATCGAGCAACTGCTGATCTTCGACGTGGCTGCGAAAACGCACCATATGATCAGCGCCGGTCAGTTCAAAGACCAGGACCTGGCGATATGGTCTGCGCCTCCGGTCGAGCGCCAGCGCGACGACGACTATCGTCCCCAGCTGTGGCTCGGTCCCAATAGCAAATTCTATTTCACCCGCACCAGCCGTGACCTGCACCGCATTGATGTCTGCGAGGCGGGAGTCGATGACACGGCAGCCAGAGCCTTAATCCAGGAGCGCCTCAACACCTATGTAGAGGTCCGTCGTCTGGGTCTCGTAGACCAGGGCCGCGAGCTCATCGAATGGAGCGAGCGCGATGGCTGGGCGCATTTCTATCTCTATGACGGCGCGGGCAAGCTGAAGAACCCGATCACCAGCGGCCCTTTCCACTGCGAAGACATCATTGGCATTGACGACAAACGACGCATCCTCTATTTCTCCGCCAATGGCAGAGAGCAGGGTGAGGATCCTTACTATCTGCATCTTTACAAGGTTGGCTTCGACGGCAGCGGGCTGACCCTGCTGAATTCCGGTGACTTCGAGCACGCGATGAGCATGGACGACGACCAGCAGTTCTTTGTCGACAATTTCTCGCGCGTCAATACCGTCCCGAAGTCCGCTCTGTACAACAGTCTCGGTAAAAAAGTCATGGACCTGGAGTCCGCGGATCTGTCGTCACTGTTGGCTGCGGGGTATAAATTTCCGCAGCCTTTCAAGGCGAAGGCCGACGATGGAATTACTGACTTATATGGGGTGATCTACAGACCGTTCAATTTCGATTCGACGCGGCGATATCCGCTGATGGAATATGTCTATCCCGGCCCGCAAACGGAGGCCGTCAATAAGGCTTTTGGCCGCAGCATGGACCGTATGGACAGGCTTGCGCAGCTGGGCATGATCGTTGTCACCCTCGGCAACCGCGGCGGCCATCCTTCCCGCAGCAAATGGTACCACAACTACGGCTATGGCAACCTGAGAGACTATGGCCTGGCCGATAAGAAGGCTGTTGCCGAACAGCTCGCCGACCGCTATTCTTATATCGACATCAACCGCGTAGGCATCCATGGCCACAGCGGTGGCGGCTTTATGAGCACGGCGGCCATGCTGGTCTATCCCGATTTCTTCAAGGTGGCCGTTTCCTCTTCGGGTAATCACGACAACGCGATCTACAACCGCTGGTGGAGCGAGAAGCACCACGGGGTGAAAGAGGTGGTCAGCGAGAAGGGTGATACATCATTTGTATATAGCATTGAGAAGAATCCTGAGATCGCAAAGAATCTGAAAGGTCATCTAATGCTTTCTACCGGCGATATTGACAATAATGTCCACCCCGGCAATACCATTCGTGTGGCAAACGCGCTGATACGGGCGAACAAACGCTATGACCTCGTTCTGCTGCCTGGCCAGCGCCACGCCTATGCCGATATGACCGAATATTTTTTCTGGCGGATGGCGGACTATTTTTCGCGCTATCTTATCGGGGATAATTCTGAGCGGCCGGTGGCTATCGAGCAGATGGACCGGGAGACAGAACAGGTAGGGGGTAAGGCAGCGGCGGGGCGGAGCCCGGAGGATGAAGAGGGATGGGGAGATGATGAGGGAGACGACGATGTCGATTAGCGCGGCTTGCCGCGGTTCACGCGGTGCTGCATGGTGAAGATCGAAACCAGCCGAAAGGGGTAAGGGCTGGCGTCCGCGGCGGTTAGTTTTTCTTCTTCATTTGTCTCCTGAGCGCGTTGACGTAGGGAGGCATATCGTCCAGCAGATCCCTTATATAGTTGTCATCGATCTCTTCCGCCATGAACTGGTCGTATCTTTTTATGGTCTTCGTGAACAGCCTTCCTTTATTGAAATAGAACCTGCCCTCGAAGCCGACGACGAGCCGTTCGTGGTCGAGGCCGTCTTTGGTCACCGGATAGTGCCGGTCCTTTTCGTAGACGAACACGACCTGTCCCTGATCATAATAATATTCCCAGTCTTTTATTCCGAAGGAAGGACCCATACTCATAGTGATCTTGCAGAGCTCATCCTTTTTGAAATAGCCGGTCACTTCTGCGCCGTTGTCCGGCGAGCCTCCGATAATCTCCTCCAAGGTATCTATATCCAGGTCGACCTGACGCAGCGTCGTGTCGTGGTTGATCCGTTGGAAAATGGCCCTTATGCTCTTTATCAGGGAATCCTTTGTCGCCTGAGGTAAGGATACGGTGATAGGAGGCTGTGCGTGGTGGCCTGCTGCCGGAGGGGTCCGTGATGTCGCCGGCTTCGCCTGACGGGTGTCCAACATCATTTTTGAGGTATCTGCCTGCCGGGTTTGTGCGTCTATTGCGGTCGCTCCGACCAGAAGGCCCATCAAAAGAAGGAAGTGTTTGATCTTCATATGAAAGGTTATAGGTCGGGCGAAAGGTACACAGAATCTACTTCACCTCCTGCATCTCAACCAGCTTATTATAGAACCCCTGCTTTGCGATCAGCTCGTCATGGGTGCCGCGTTCGACGATCCTGCCTTTCTGCAGGACGATGATCTCGTCGGCATGGCGGATGGTGCTGAGCCGGTGTGCGATGACGATGCTCGTCCGGTGTTCCATCATTTTGTTGATGGCATCCTGTACGAGGCGTTCGCTTTCGGTATCGAGGGAGGAGGTGGCTTCGTCGAGGATCAGTATGGGCGGGTTCTTGAGGACGGCCCTTGCGATGGTAAGACGTTGTCTTTCGCCACCGCTGAGCTTGCTGCCGCGGTCGCCGATATTGGTGTCGTAGCCCTGCTCTTTCTGCATGATAAAGTTGTGGGCGTTGGCGATCCCGGCCGCGCGGATGATCTCATCGCGGGTGGCGTCGGGCTTGCCCAGTGAGATATTGGCAGCGATGCTGTCGTTGAAAAGGATGGGCTCCTGCGTAACGATACTCATCTGCTCGCGCACTGACTTCAGAGAATAGTCTTTTATGTTGACGCCGTCGATCAGCAGCTCGCCTCCCGTGACGTCGTGGAAACGGGGTACGAGGTCGGCCAGCGTCGACTTCCCTGCGCCTGAGCTGCCGACAAGCGCAATGGTTTTGCCTTTTTCGATGATCAGGTCGATGTTCTCGAGGATGCCTGCGTCGTCATAGGAGAAGCTGACGTTGCGGAACTCTATTTTGTCTTCGAAAGCCTGCAGCTTACGGTTTTTGGGATCGTCGATGATATTGACGGGGGCCTTGAGAAGGTCCTCTACCCTCTCCATCGCTGCAGCGCCGCGCTGGATGTTAAAGATAGAGGTAGACAGGGTCTTGGCCGGGTTGATCAGCATCGCGAAGACGGCGATATAAGAGATAAGGTCACCGCCGGAAAAGCCCTTGCCGTGGGTATTGAAGACGAGCATGCCGCCATAGTAGAGGATGACGGTCAGGATGACGACACCGAGGACCTCGGTTAACGGCGAGGCCAGATCGCGGCGTGCATTCATGCGGTTGCGGATGCGGAACAGGCTGTTGTTGATCCTTACGAATTTCCTGCGCAGGAGAGCTTCTGCGCCAAAACCCTTGATGACCCGGATGCCGCCGAGGGTCTCGTCCAGCACCGAGAGGCTTTCTCCGAGCCTCGCCGAGGCGTCCTTGGACTGCTTTTTGAGGCTGCGGCTGATGCGGCCGATCAGGAAACCAGTGATTGGCAATAATATGAGCAGGAACAGGCTAAGATGCGGGCTGAGATAGATCATATAGGCCAGGTAGCCGATGATGGTCAATGGGTCTTTGATCAGTCCTTCCAGCGTGCTGACCACCGAAGACTCGATCTCGTAGATGTCGTTGGTCATCCTCGAAATGAGGTCCCCTTTCCTTCTTTCGGTAAAATAGCCTATTGGCAGGGCCAGTATCTTCTCATAGACGTCGTTGCGCAGAAAGGTGATGGTCGCGCTGCGGATCGGGGAGGAGATATAGGAGGCCCAGTAGTAGAACAGGTTCTTGAGAAAGGTAGAAATAATGATCAGCAGACAGATGACAATGAGCACGGTAGACTTGTCGTGGGTCTGGACGATGCCGACCAGGATATCTTTCAGCCCCCCGATAGCGTTCGTATTCAGCGTGACCTGCTGTGCTGCGGGGGCGCCTTCCTTGAACAGAATATCGAGAAAAGGGCTGAGCATGCCCAGGGAGATCAGCCCAAAAACGATAGACAGGACGTTAAAGAACATGTAGAGGGCTATCTTCCCTTTGTACCTGGACAGGTACTGCAAAATCACCGAGAATTTCTTCATGCTAAAATATGCCGTAGATTTGTGGGCAAATGTAGCAGTAATATTGTTAATTTGAACCGCCAGGTGGCGGTTCGTCCTGAAAGGACAGACATTAGCGCTTTTGCCGGGACAAGCGCAAGCTTGCGAACGAGTCTTTGCCGGTGGCAAGACGAAGTTCTCTAATTTTTTGGTAAAAATCCCCCGGCACAAAATTTTATGCAAGAAGGCAAAAGACAAAAACAGGTAGGAGCATTGCTGATGGAGGAGTTGAGCGGCATCTTTCAACGCCTTGGCCTGAGCATGATCGATGGTGGACTGGTATCCCTGACGGCGGTAAAGGTGACTCCCGACCTGCTCGAGGCGCGCGTATATCTCAGCCTGTTCCAGGTAAAGGACCCGGCCGCCGTTATGAAGAAGATCGAGGACAGGGGCTGGGAGATCAAGCGGGAGCTGGCCGATCGGGTCAAGCACCAGCTGCGCCGGATACCCGTTCTTCAGTACTATTATGACGATACCCTGGACCACGCGGATAAAATGGAGGAGCTTTTTAAAAAGATCAAGGCGGAGCGGCCGCCGGATAGCGACTCAGCCGGGGTGGGCGGTGACCAATGAATCTCCTTTTCGCTTGGCGTTATTTCCGTGCAAAAAAGTCGACCAATGCGATCAACATCATAGCCTGGGTCAGCATGACGGCGATCGTCGTAGGTGCAGCCGCCCTGATACTGGTGCTCAGCGTCTTCAACGGTTTTGAAGACCTGGTAAAATCGCTCTATACCAGTTTTTACCCCGACATGAAGATCAGCCCGGTTTCCGGGAAGACGCTGACGCTGACGCCGCAGCAGCTGGAGAGGCTGACCACGGTAAAGGGCATGAAGGCCTATTCGCTGGTGGTGGAGGACAAGGCCATTCTGGAGAACGATTCTACGACCTATCCGATCTATCTCAAGGGCGTCGACAATAATTTTTTGAAAGTTTCGGGCGTCGGCGAGCATGTAGAGCGCGGCAAATTTGACCTGGGCACCGGCGAGCACCCGATGGCTATCCTCGGCTCGGGTGTGGAGTATGCAATACGCGTGGATGCAGAACGGTCCCTGCTGTCGCTGGGCGTCTATCTCTTCAGGAAGGGGGGGGACTATTCGGCCGACCCTGCCTCGTCCATCAGCCATGAGACCATGGGCACTTCGGCCGTCTTCCGTATCCAGCAGGACTTCGACAACAGCTATGTGATCACCAATATGGATTTTGTCAAGCGGATGTTAAACCTGCAGCCCGATGAATACAGCTATGTCGAGCTTGCCATTCCCGATGCGACAAAGACCGAATATGTCCGGCAGCAGCTGGCCCAGCTGCTGGGTAAAGACTACCGTATACAGACACGCTACGAACAAAATCAGAATCTCTACAGTGTGATGGGCACGGAGAAATGGTTCATTTATATTGTCCTGACCCTGATATTGATCGTAGCCGCCTTTAACATGGTGGGTGCGTTGACGATGCTGGTCTGGGAGAAACAAAAGGACATCAACGTGCTCAAGGCGCTGGGCGCCCGCAACGGGCTTGTCCAAAAGATATTCCTCAGCGAGGGCATGCTGCTGGGGATGATGGGCGGCCTTTCGGGTATGCTGATCGCCCTGATCATCTGCGTCCTGCAAATAAAATATAAGCTTATTCCGCTGCAGGGCGATTCTTTCCTCATTGACTACTATCCGGTGAAGCTGGTAGCAACGGACTTTGTGATGGTGTTCGTGACGATACTGGCGGTAGCCCTGCTGGCTTCCTGGCTGCCTTCGCGAAAGGCGGCCGCACAGCCGATCGAACTGAAGACCTAAAATTATGTAGTCCTAAAACTACAAACCCTGATCTATGAGACCAGGGTTTGATATTTATCAAGTAAACTTTTTATTAATAGTCACCGAGCGTTTCCGGCAGCTGGCCCAGCGCTTTGGCGAGCTGTTCGTCGTTGGGGGCGATACCATGCCAGTGGTGGTCGTTTTGCATGAAATCGACGCCTTTGCCCATGATGGTGTGCATCATGATACCGATGGGCTTGCCTTGTCCGACCAGGCCTTTGGCCTTGTCCAGGGTGGCTATAACTTCGTCCATATCGTTGCCGTTCATTTCGAGGGTAGTCCATCCGAAAGCCTCGAATTTCGCGTGGATATCACCGAGGTCCATAACGGATTTCGTAGTACCGTCGATCTGCTGGCCATTCCAGTCTACGGTAGAGATGAGGTTGTCAACTTTGTGAGCGGCGGCGAACATGATCGCCTCCCAGTTCTGGCCTTCGTCTAATTCTCCGTCGCCATGGAGTGAGTATACAATATTTTTGTCGTTATTGAGTTTCTTAGCAAGTGCGGCTCCGATGGCAACGCTCATGCCTTGACCAAGAGATCCGCTGGCGACTCTTACGCCGGGAAGATGTTCATGAGTGGTGGGGTGACCTTGAAGACGGGAATTGATCTTCCGGAATGTAGCTAGCTCTTTGATGTCAAAATATCCGGACCGTGCCAGGGCTGAATAGAAAACAGGGGAAATATGACCGTTAGACAAAAAGAAGATGTCCTCGTTCTTCCCATCCATATGGAAATTGGGATCGTGCTTAAGAACCTTGAAGTAGAGTGCAGCAAAAAAATCAGCACAGCCGAGAGAACCTCCGGGGTGACCGCTTTGGGCGCCATGGACCATTCTTACGATATCTCTTCTGATCTGGGAAGCTATTGCTTTTAAGTCAGCCATATTGTTGGATTTATTAATTCTTTTTTTTAATGGTAGGCAAATCTAAAGGTTTTTGTTAAGACCCGAGATTCAATTTTTTGTCGTATTCGAGGGTTTTTTCTATCTTTCCATCGAAAATCTCCCAGTTGTCTTCTTATCCCAGCTTACCTGCCATGTTCCGGGATCGTTCATCAAGATTCAATTACTCGTATTAGTAGCATTTGTAAAGAATTATTACTTTTGTTCATGAATCAAAATCAGACTGATGTTTGATGTTTTACTTTCGATAGCTATTTCATTTACGATCACGTTCCTTGCTATTCCTGCTGTTATCAATGTGGCCGAAATGAAGAAGCTCTTCGATATGCCCGACGCCCGCAAGGTACACAACGCGCCTATCACTCCGCTGGGAGGACTTGGCATATTTGCTGGCTTCATCTTTGGCTGTCTGCTTACGATGCACTTTGGGCAATATCCTGAGCTTCAATATTTTATAGCGGCCTCTTTCGTGATCTTCTTCCTTGGTCTGAAGGACGATATCCTCATAATCTCACCGGTAAAGAAGTTCATAGGCCAGGTGCTCGCTGCCTTCATAATCATCTACTACGGAAATATCCAGATAAGGAGCATGCATGGCTTCCTCGGCATCTATCAGCTGCCGGAGATGTTCAGCCTGCTGCTGACCTATTTTGCAGTTATCGTCGTCATCAACTCTTTCAATCTGATCGATGGCATCGACGGTCTGGCTGGCAGTCTGGGTCTTCTGTCTACGACCATCTTTGGTTTTTACTTTCTTTATGTCGGGATGCTGCCGTATGCTGTTATCGCCTTTGCGTTATCCGGCAGCCTGCTGGCCTTCCTGATCTTTAACTTCCAGCCCGCCAAGATCTTTATGGGGGACACGGGTTCCCTGCTGGTAGGGACGATCAATGCTATTCTCGTATTGAAATTTATCAATATTGCGGGTTCCGGCGATGTTCGGTTCCCCATTCCCGCCACTCCTGCTGTTGGGTTCACGATCCTGATGATCCCGTTGCTCGATACGCTGAGGGTGTTTGGGATTCGTATACTCCATCGCCGTTCGCCTTTCAGCCCTGACAGGAACCATATCCATCACCTGCTGCTCGACCGGGGATTCTCCCATCGTACGATCACGCTGCTCCTGGTGGCAGTCAATGCCGTTATGATCGGCCTCGTCTTTATGGCCCGGTCGTTCAACTGTACGATACTGTTGTTCTCGATCTTCGCCATTTTCTTTGCCATGATCGCGGGTATCTACTACCTGATGCCGGCTCCGCGTCTCTTTGTGGCGAAGACGACGAAGGAGGAGAACGCCCAGCTCACCAAGGCTTCCCACCTGGTACCCCTGACAAAAGATTCTATACTGGAACAGAATAATTAGAGGTATACCCCAATTCACTTTTGTCAAATTTTCCCATTTGACGTAGGTTTGCAACGTTGGCCCATCCGTGGGCGACTTACCCAACCAGTTATAAATTCGTTGTCAACCAATTAGCTATGTCAGACGATCTGGAATTAATCCTGGAAGATGCCAGGGACAGCATGAAGAAAGCGATCAGCCATCTTGAATCTGAACTAATTAAGATAAGGGCAGGAAAGGCTAACCCCCAGATGCTGGATGGGTTGACTGTCGACTATTATGGCAGCCCCACTGCACTGAACCAGATCGGTAACGTATCTGCTATGGACGCCAGGACGCTAACTATTCAACCCTGGGAAAAGAATATGCTCCAGCCCATCGAAAGGGCGATCATCAATGCGAATCTGGGTGTCACCCCCCAGAATGACGGCAATATCATCCGGCTTTTCATGCCCCCGCTGACGGAAGAAAGAAGAAAGGAGTTTGTTAAGCGTGCCGGGGGTGAAGGCGAACAATCCAAAGTTGCTATCCGAAGCATCCGCCGCGATGCTATCGAGCAGATCAAGAAGCTGCAAAAAGACGGCCTCAGCGAAGACGAGGCCAAAGACGCAGAGAAAGAGATCCAGGACATCACCGATAAGAATATTTCGTTGGTGGAAAAGCATCTGGCCGCGAAGGAAAAGGAGATCATGTCCGTCTGATAACGCTCCGCTACCCTGTTAACAAATCTTAGCTGACCGCCTTCTCCGCGTGCCCCTGTCCGGTACGCCAATAAAGGTACTTGCCAATAGATGGATACCTTTTAATCCTGCAACCTGTCGCAAGCTTGCACAAACCAAGAGGTATGGGAAAAATTAAACTCGGAGAAATTGACACGCGCGCGCCAAAAGAATGGGACAAACAGGAGACGAAGAACAGGCTGGTAGATATACTGGCAGAGCTGGACGAGCTACAAAACCTATTGTATGCGGAGTCAAAGCATTCTCTTCTGATCGTCATCCAGGGTATGGACGCCGCCGGTAAAGACGGTCTCATCCGCAACGTCTTTGGTAAGCTGAACCCCCAGGGTGTGCTGGTCACGTCGTTTAAAGCTCCGACCACGGTGGAGCTGGCACATGATTTTCTGTGGCGTATCCACGCGCATGCACCGGCGAAAGGATATATCCAGATCTTCAACCGCAGCCAGTACGAAGACGTCCTGATCACCCGCGTACACAAATGGATCGATGACGACACGGCATACAAAAGGATGAAGGCCATCAACCGCTGGGAGAACCTACTCGAAGAGCACAATAGCACCCATATCCTCAAATTCTATCTCCATATTTCTCCGGATGAGCAGCGGCGGCGTCTGGACGAGCGGATAAAAAACCCTGCGAAACAGTGGAAGTACAATGAAGACGACTATAAGGAAGCCAAGCTATGGGATGACTACATGGAGATGTATGAAGACTGCTTCCAGCATTGTAATGAAGTCCCCTGGGCGATCGTACCTGCTGACCAGAACTGGTATAAGGAATACATCGTCGCCACCACGGTGAGGGACACCCTGAAGGGCCTGCAAATGCAATATCCGGGCCTGAAAAAGAAGTAGATCCAGTATGTCTTAAAGCACGCTTATTCAATAACTAAAATCAACTATCATGGGAATGCTAAAAGAGTTCAAAGACTTCGTAATGCGTGGCAATGTTCTCGACCTTGCCGTAGCCGTGGTCATCGGTACAGCCTTTAGTGCCATCGTGTCCTCTCTGGTTGAACACATCATCACGCCTCTCTTGCTGACTCCCGCGTTAAAAGCCGCCAAACTTCAGGACATCGAAAAACTATCGTGGGGAGGGATCAAATGGGGCCTCTTCGTTTCCGCTGTCATCAAGTTCGTGATCATCGCCTTTATCCTCTTCCTCATCGTAAAATTCTTTAAGAGCCTCGAGAAGAAAAAGGTTCCTGCCGCAACCGAGCCCACTGCTACTGAAAAGCTGCTGACCGAGATCCGTGACGAGCTGAAGAAAAGGCCTGCGTAAAAAAATGATTAATTCCGTTGCCAGGGGTGGCCCTGGCAACTTTTTTGTTATATAAATTCCCTTTGTAAATCAAACTGACGAGTTATGACGTATTTTAAGAAGACGCTTATCCTTCTGACCGTCGCGACGGGCTCTATCACCCTTGTACATGCGCAAAACAGGATACAGCAGCTGAGAGACGAGGCCAATGGCGCCGTTATCGTAAAAGACCCCAATGACACGACAAAGATGACCTGGAAGACCGGGGGACTCTACAATCTGAATTTCAACCAGGCGGCGCTGAGCAACTGGTCCGCCGGCGGTGACAAATCGGCCCTCTCCCTGTCTACCAATCTCATCATGTATGCCTATTATAAGGATGGCCGTCGTTCCTGGGATAACAACCTGACCCTTGCTTACGGCATAACCAACACCACCAGCCTCGGCACCCGCAAGTCCGACGACCGCATGGACCTGGTATCGAAATATGGGTACGACCTTGGCAAGAAATGGTACCTCAGCACCCTGTTCAATTTCAGGAGTCAGTTCGCAAAGGGGTTCAACTACCTGGACCAGAACACCAAAGTCCTTACGTCCAATTTCTTTGCACCGGCCTACTTCCTCCTGTCCCTCGGTATGGACTATAAGCCCAATGATAACTTCTCCTTCTTTATATCTCCCCTCACGGCCCGCATGATCGTCGTCAGCAATGACTCGCTGGCTGGCGTTGGCGCCTTTGGGGTAGACTCGGGCAAACACTCCCGGTTTGAGCTGGGCGCGTTCACGTCCATCAACTACAAGACAAATCTGAGCAAGACCGCTGTCTATACCGGCAGGCTCGACCTCTTCTCCAACTACCTGCGGCGTCCCCAGGACGTCACTCTGTATATGACGAACGTCCTTGCCGTCAAGGTCACCCGGCTGATCAGCATGAACCTCTCCGTGACATTGATCTATGACAACGACATCAAGTCGGTACACAGCGATGGCACTGCCGGTGGCCCGGCCCTGCAGATCCAGGAGGTCATGGGCATCGGCCTGGCATACGGGTTCGACAACAAGAAAAGGCTGCCGCCCAAGCCAGCGCAATAGTATGCCGCCCCTTTCAGGTAGTGTGGACCGCGCGGTTTACGTGGCTTTCGCGGAGTTATCCACGGGTAATCCCCGCGTGAGCAACTTGGGGAAAACGCTATCTCGCTTTCCCGGAAATTAAGGTATTTTCGTTGGGTTATGACGCATTCCGAAACGTACCAGATTGTCTTACCTCAATTCGAAGGTCCTTTCGACCTCCTCCTCTTCTTCATCGAGAGGGACGAATTGGATATTTATAATATACCCATCCATAGGATCATCCAGGATTTTCTCACCTATATCCATGGCCAGGAGCACCTGAATATCGAGCTGTCCAGCGAATTCATCCTCTTCGTCAGCACCCTTATGCGGATCAAGGCCAAGATGCTCCTGCCCCGCAAAGAGCTCGACGAGCAGGGCAACGAGATCGACCCCCGCCAGGAACTGATCGACAAGCTGCTGGAGTACAAACGCTACAAGGAAGCATCTGCTACTCTGGCCGAAATGGAAGCCATCCGCCAGCTGATGGTCAGAAGGGGCAATCTGCAGAAGGAGATGTCACAGATCGGCGAAGAGTCCGGCGAAGGCACCGAGATACAAACCATTACTCTCTTCAAGCTGATGAAGACATTCGAGAAGGTGATGCAACGAATTCAGCAGCGTCAGAACAAACCGGTGCATACGGTTGTTCAGTACAGCTATACGATGGAGAGCAGCCGGAAGCATATCCTGTCCGCCGTTCGCGAGCAGCGCACCATGCCTTTCGACAAGATATTCGAAATATGCAGGGACAGGCTGCAGGCCATTTTCCTCTTTTTGTCAATGCTCGAGCTGGTGCAGCTCAACTATATGAGCATTCTCATCGGAGAAGGCCGCAACAATTTTATCGTGGAGTTCAACCCGGACCGACCCGAAGACCCGATGGACAGGAGCCTGTTCGAAGAAGGTGGCGGCGATGGCCCCGACGATGGCAGTGACCGGCCTTCCGACAACGGGGGGCTTTTTCCGGGTTACCTGGAACCCTCGGCGAACTAGGGTGCGGTGAGGTTCGGCAATAAAGGCAATAGGTTTTATGACCAATAAGTTTTACCCGGCCTCCGAGCGAGGCCATGTCAATTTCGGGTGGCTCGACAGCCACCACTCCTTTAGTTTCGGAAATTGGCACGACAGGGAAAAAGTACATTTTGGCGCTCTTCGCGTCCTCAATGACGATGTGGTCGTTGGCGGCGGTGGTTTTGACGCGCACCCCCACGAGAACATGGAGATTATCTCCCTCCCGCTCAAAGGGGCGCTCTCACACAAGGACAGCACCGGCACGGAAGGGTTTATCTATACCAACGACGTCCAGATCATGAGCGCGGGCAGCGGCATCAGCCACTCGGAACAGAACGCCTCCCACTACGACGCCGTCCATTTCCTCCAGATATGGATATTCCCCAAGCAGCCGAATATTAGGCCCCGCCACGACAAGCGGACCTTCTACCCCGAAGGACGCCAGGACCAGTGGCAGGTCATCGTTAGCCCCCGCGCGGAAGACCACGCGCTCTGGATCAACCAGGATGCCCGCCTCGCCCTTACCCAGCTCAGCGAGGGCAAGACACTGACCTATACCCCCGCCTTCCCCGGCAATGGAGTCTATGTCTTCCTGCTGGAAGGCAGCGTAGAGGTGAATGGTTTCCAACTGCAGCCAAAGGACGGGATAGGCCTGACGGAGGTCGACAGCGTAACGCTGACTGCCGGCAGCAGTCCCGCAAATGTTCTGGCTATTGAAGTGCCGATGTTTGCATGATCATAACTCCGCCTTTGCTGACGGCACAGGTCCGTTCGTCCCGGACCATACCCTCCATCCTTAAGACTCCTTTCCGATGTGAACCGGGAATCACCCGAAGCGCGCCATTTTCCTCGTCGGTATCGTCCAGATGTATCCGAAAAGTAAATACCGATTCGAGGATATCCGCTGGTGGCTGAACGGAAAACGACTCCTGCTTGCTTGTCCAGCCTCCGAAACCGGGACTGTCCAACTTTTTGTCGACGGCGATCGTAAGGTCCTGATGCCAGGCAACAAACCAGTTAGACCCCTCTGGCTTGTCGAAATAGATGGATTTGACGACAAAATGGTCCTGCCCGGCATATTCACGGATGATCCCTTTGAAGGTATTAGTAAAAATCAGGTCGGCGGTCTAAGGAAGCTCCTCCAAAAACCGTCTTATTGCAAACAGATCGTTTGTTCTTCGGAACAAGGGCCCCGAGGGTGCTGTTATCCCGATACAGTCGAGAAGAGCATCTATTTCATGGTGAGAGAAGATATCAGGTAAAATAGTAAAGCCCTCTTCCTGAAGCTGCAGTTGGTTCTTTAATTAAAGATACATAACAACACCGGCTTCTTCGACCGGTCTATCATCGGCTGCAGCTGACGCAAAAAGGCCGGAGACACCATCGGGCATCCCCGGCTGTTACAAATGGGATAGGGATAGGTCTCGGCGTCGGGGACGTCCTTCCAGGAATGAAGCACGACATTGCGCTGGAACGCCTGGTTATTGGTCGTGTCCAGCCCATATAGCTTGTAGGACCGCCCGCACATCCCGTTGTAGGGATAGCCGATGCGGTACCGCCCCAGAGAGGTACACCCGCTGCCATTTATATTGGAAAAAGAAGGAGTCACGCTAAAGCTGGAGCCCCCGGAACCATGGGCTACCAACCCCGCCAAAAGGATTGAATCTTTGCGCAGATCGTAGACAAAGAACCTATACTTACCCGAAGGCTGCCTCATGTCTACCAGGAAGCAAAACTCACCGTTGTATCGGTGTCTGTGCAAATAGTCTTTTTGTGCACACGCCGCCGCCGCCAGCCTTGTCTGCTCGTCGTCCGCCACCGCGGCGGCGCCCACCCTGGCCGAAGTGCCTTCCCGGCCCGCCGTTGTACTCCCGCGCCGCACCCCCGATCCCCATGCCATCCGGTGATGCCAGCTCACCAGATTGTCCCAGCCATTCCTGTAATTAATACGGGCCGCCACGCCAAGCGTAACGACGATCGATATCCCAATGGCCAATCCAATACGGCGAAGCCAGCTCATACAACGGAGTTTAGGTTCACGGAAGATGAGAGAACCGATGTTTTCCATACTGGGGATGGGGTGTGGAGTGTTAAAGATTTCTAAAAATGGGTGGTACTAACGGTGGGCTAGATAAGAGTTCAGTTATTCGGAATTTCCGAAAAGTTGCAATGAGCGGTTGCGGTTGTTACCATAACTGCACGTGCACATGATCATCATGGCGGACGGCGCGACAGCCATGGTATCGTATCTTGTCGTAGCGGAGGTGCAGCCTCGTCTTGAGGTGTGGTTCGATGAATAGTTTGCCGATCGCGGGATTGGAGACAAGGTCGACTACGAGCGCACGGGTCCGGACGCTGTCGAAGATGAAATCATTCTTTGGCCCCTGGGGAGTGATCTTCCGCAACAGGTTGTACTGCCAATATCCCCGCTCGCTGCAGAAGCAGGGCTGGTCTTTCTCGCCGGGCCTCGGCTCTTCGCAAATGCCGTAGCCGAAAAAGGAGGGGGTATTGTTGGTGGGAGTACCGGTCTTACTATCCAGGTAACAGAAGGACAGGTCGAGCTTCTTCCCATCGTTATGGCTTAGGTGGGGCCATAAGGGAAAGCCGTTGATAAACGGAAAGCTGGCTTCCAGGTAGTTGATCTCGGTACCGGGGAAGTCCCTGTTCATAGTCCCGGCGGTCTCCATCGCGATCGCACGCAGCTGTGGACGTACGTAATTGCGGTTAAGCAAGCAGGTTATAATATTGTTTGGCTGCAGATGGTGTTGCCGCGTTATCGGCATCGGTACACGGCCGAATGGACGGGCCAGCAAGGGGACGATGAGCAGGGTTACTGCCAGGTAAGTTACGATGAAGACCAGGGCACGAACCGCGGGACCAAGGAACACGCTACTGCGAGAAGCCGCCGCCGACACACTGGAGCCGGCCGAACCGGGAAGACCCGCCGATGACGGACTGAGAGGACCTGCCGTCCGCGCTGCGCCTCCGGCCCGTCGGGACAGAAGTTTGCGCTCTGACCAGGCCCTGAATGGAATTGTGAGCAAATAGACGACCCCTCCCACCTGGGTGAAGACAGTTAGTATAAGGAAGATAAGCGATCTTTTGAGTAATATCAGTTTGCTCATTGATGGTAAAGAGTTCAAAAAACTTAACATGTGGTAAGGCGGGGACTGTAAAAAATCGCCTAAATTTAATGTCCTATGAATTATACAAGCCTTGGCAATACCGGCCTTATCGTCTCCAGACTCTCATTTGGCGCCATGACCTTTGGCTCCCATCCCTCAATTACATCGATCTATAAAGTAGACCAGGGCGACGCAGAAATGATGGTTGGCAAAGCGCTCGACACGGGTATAAACTTCTTCGATACCGCCGATGGCTATGCTCTCGGCCAGTCCGAAGAAATGTTGGGTAAGATACTAAAACCCCGCAGAAATGACGTGATCATCGCTACCAAAGTGGGTTTCCGCACCGGGGACCCCGTCACGCAGGCGGGTCTCTCGAAGAGGCATATCCTCTTTTCCTGCGAAGCAAGCCTTCGACGTCTGAATACCGACTATATCGATCTTTATATCCTGCACAAGGAAGATCCATTCACGCCGCTGGAAGAAACCTTATCGGCGCTCAATTCCCTCGTCGAGTCCGGCAAGGTCCGCTACATCGGCTTCTCCAACTGGTCAGCCTGGAGGGCCGCGCTCGCCTGGCAGATACAGAAGGACCGCGGCTGGGCCGCATTCTGCAACGGGCAGATGAACTACTCGCTGGTGGGCCGCGAAGTGGAATACGATGTAGTGCCCTTCATGCAGCATGCCGGCATCGGCATGACTGTCTGGAGCCCGCTGGCCAGCGGATTCCTCAGCGGTAAATATACCCGGGAGAATCTAAAGGACCAGGATAACCGCCTTTCCGGTTTTGACCTGCTGCCCTTTGACAAAGAGTTTGGCTTTAGGGTGGTCGAAGTAATGAGAGGTATTGCAGCTGCACACGACGCCAGCGTAGCACAGGTGGCGCTGTCCTGGCTGCTGAGCAAGAAAGTGGTGTCCAGCATCATCGTCGGAGCGAGCAAGATGCACCAGCTGGAAGACAACCTCAAGGCGATAGAAGTGGAATTGACATCTGCAGAGCTACAACAGCTGGACGAGCTGACGCAGCCGCATAATATCTACCCCCACTGGTTCAACCAGCAGCTGATAGATCAAAAACATAAGGAGATTTTCAGCTGAACTACCCCAACAATTGATTGACTTGCACTTTGTCCTTCATCATCTCCCGCGCCGCGGCGGCAATAGCCGGAGCGTCATAGCCGCACTCGTGCTGCAGCTCTTTGGGCGTGCCGTGCTCTACGATACGGTCGGGGATACCCATGATCCTGACGGTGGCATGATACCCATGCGCCGCCTGAAACTCGAGAATGGCCGAGCCAAACCCGCCGACGACGGTCCCGTCCTCAACGGTAATGATCCGGTCATAACGGCTGAAGACCTCGTGCAGCATCTCTTCATCCAGCGGCTTGACAAATCGCATGTCGTAGTGCGCCGGATCCAGGCCTTCCACGCGAAGCTCACGGATAGCAGCAGTGACAAAGTTCCCGGGATGTCCCAGCGAGAGGATCGCAAGGTCTTTCCCGTCTTTTATCTTCCTTCCCTTTCCAACGGGTATCTCCTGCATAGGAGTACGCCATTCCGGCATCACGCCTTCCCCACGGGGATAGCGGATGACAAAGGGATATTCATTCGTGTCGAGCTGGGCGGTATACAACAGGTTGCGCAGCTCGCTCTCGTTCATCGGTGAGCTAACGATCAAGTTGGGGATACAGCGCATATAGGGGATATCGTAGGCGCCGTGATGCGTAGCCCCGTCCTCTCCTACAAGCCCCGCCCTGTCCAGACAAAGGACTACGGGCAGCTGCTGGATGGCAACGTCATGTATCACCTGGTCATACGCCCTTTGCATAAAGGAGGAGTAGATATTACAGAATACCCGCATACCCTGTGTGGCCATTCCGGCGCTGAGCGTGACGGCATGCTGCTCACAAATGCCCACGTCGAAAGCGCGGTCGGGCATCTTGTCCATCATAAACTTCAACGACGATCCGCTGGGCATTGCCGGCGTGATCCCGAATATTTTTGGATTCTTCTCAGCCAGCTCGATCAGCGTATGTCCGAAGACGTCCTGGTATTTGGGCGGCTGGGGAGACGCAAATTGTTTCTTATAGATCTCGCCGGTGATCTTATCGAACAGGCCGGGTGCGTGCCATTTGGTCTGATCTTTCTCGGCCAGCGCATAGCCTTTGCCTTTAACTGTGACGACATGCAGCAGCTTGGGACCGGGTATCTTCCGGAGGTCGGCAAGGGTATCTACCAGCTTGGTGATATTGTGCCCGTCGATGGGGCCGAAATAGCGTAGGTTAAGGGCCTCGAACAGATTGCTGCTGCGGCTGACGAAACCTTTGATGCTGTGCTCGATCTTGCTGGCCATCTCGCGGCTGAACTGACTGCCGGGCAGCTTGCCGAGCGCCTTCCAGATATCGTCCTTGAGCTTGTTATAGGTCGTGGATGTGGTTATATCCGTGAGGTATTCCTTCAACGCGCCGACGTTAGGATCGATGCTCATGCAGTTGTCGTTGAGGACGATGAGCATGTCGGTATCTGCCACGCCTGCGTGGTTCATCCCTTCGAAGGCGAGACCTGCCGTCATGGCGCCGTCGCCGATGATAGCCACGGTCTTACGGTCGGTCTCCCCTTTGTATTTAGCGGCCATGGCCATGCCGAGCGCGGCGCTAATGGAGGTAGAAGAATGGCCGACGCCGAAGGTATCGTACTCGCTTTCTCCCCTATTCGGAAAGCCGCTGAGTCCTTTATATTTTCTGTTGCTGGCGAACCGGTCGCGCCGTCCGGTGAGGATCTTGTGCCCGTAAGCCTGGTGACCTACGTCCCAGACCAGCTGGTCGTAAGGAGTGTTATAGACATGGTGCAGGGCCACTGTCAGCTCGACAACGCCCAGACTGGCGGCAAAGTGACCGCCGTGTACGCTCACCGTATCGATAATGTACTGACGAAGCTCGTCACTCAGCTGATGCAGCTGTTCCTTGGATAACTTTTTAAGGTCTGCGGGGGAGTTGACCGCCTTTAACAGCGGCCCCGGGGTAATTTCCATTCTTTCTCCTTTTGTTTGCGCCGGGCCAAAAGAGTCCGATCTATTTGTAAAAATACAATTTTTGAGCCGAACCCGCAAGGCCGCCCGGAGGGCGGCCCATCATAGGCCCCGCCAGATGGCGAAGCCATCGGTACAGGACAGCCAGATAAAAGGGTTGTGATGACTGTTGGACTGTGGAATTGCGTTACCGCCCCATAGGATTGTTGTGGATGAACGGGGCGTCGCAACCAAAGCACAACCAGGGCGATACCGTCGACCCCCCCGCCCCCCACTCCCCCTGGTCAACGGCTAAACATTGGTCCCCCCCGGCGCCGGTCATCAATTCGGGTATAAAACCGGACCGATGGCCTGCTTAAAATAGCCATTAGTACAAAATAAGGGGTATCGGCTCAGGGAAAACCCTAGCTTTGGCCATCACCGGAAGGTAAAACGGCCGGATACTTACTATTATGCCCAAAAGTGGAAGCAAATATTATTGGTGGTGCCAGATCGGCGGCTGGGCTTTTTTGGTCTTGATCCTCATATATGCAGCATTGACTACCTCCGTGGAGCAACGGGTCACCGAACAGCATATTTATAATGCGCTGATCGTCGCCGTCTCCGGGCTTATATCCACACATATCTTCCGAGAGGTCATCCGCAGACGGGGATGGATACAGCTGCCCGTGGACAAGGCGCTGCCGAAATTCCTGGTCGGGATACTCCTGACCTGTGTCGCAGGCAGCCTGCTGAGGATGGTTTTTGGCAGCGTTATCGGCGTCGGCGCGTCCCTGAAGACCGCCACCTTCACCGGCCGGCTGGTCCCCATGATGGCCGAATACGGCCTGATGATCTTCCCCTGGACACTGATCTACTATGTGTATCATTATATAGACAAGTACAGCAAGCAGCAGCTGGACACCCTCAAGCTGGAAGCCCTCGTCAAGGAACTCGAGCTCAAAACGATCAAGGCCCATATCAACCCGCACTTTATCTTCAATGCCCTCAACAGCATCCGTGCCCTTATCGATGAGAACCCCGTCCGCGCCCGTACCGCAGTCACCGAGCTGAGCAATATCCTCCGCAGCAGCATGCAGGCCGAAAAGCTGGAGACTGTGACCTTCGAAAAAGAGCTGAACATCGTAAAAGACTATCTCGCCCTCGAACATATCCGATTCGAAGACCGCCTCCAGGTAGAATATGAGATCGACGAAGATACCCTCGACCAGCCCGTCCCGCCGATGATGCTCCAGACCCTGGTAGAGAACGCCATCAAGCACGGCATCAGCCGGCAGGTAGACGGCGGCAAAGTCAAGATCATCTCCGACTTCAAAGAAAACTACCACGAGCTGGTCATCCTCAACACCGGCGTTCTCAACGGCAACCGGAATAAAGACGGATTTGGCCTGGCAAGCACTCAAAATCGGTTACAGATACTTTTCGGACAAAAAGCTAACTTTAATATCCGGGAGGTCAACGGGAACACCGTCGAAGCGCGTGTCCTGATCCCTGTCGACCTGACGAAATAACTGGAGGCCCCGGAGGGAGCCCCGCCAAATTTTAAATAGCCCAACTATGATCAGAGCAGTAATCATCGATGACGAACGCCTTGCCCGAAACGAACTCAAAAAGTTATTGCTCGACTTCCCCGAAATAGAGGTCATCGCCGAAGCCGCCAACGCCGCAGAGGGCATCGAAAAGGTAGACAGCCTCAACCCCGATCTTATCTTCCTTGATATACAAATGCCCGGCAAGACCGGCTTTGACATGCTGGCCGAGCTGGAACGCGCTCCCAATGTGATCTTTACCACCGCCTACGACGAGTACGCGCTGAAGGCCTTCGAAGTGAACGCCCTTGACTACCTTCTCAAGCCGGTCGAGCCCAAACGCCTGGCCGACGCCCTGCAAAAACTTCAGGTAGAAGAGGATAAGGACCCCATCTCCGACCACACGATCTCCGTCAACCGCAGCATCCTCAACGAACACGACCAGGTCTTCGTCAAGGACGGCGAACGCTGCTGGTTCGTCAAGCTGTCCGATATCCGGCTGTTCGAGAGCGTAGGCAACTATGCCAAGGTCTATTTCGGACCCAACAAGCCATTGATCCTGAAATCCCTCAATGCCCTCGAAGAAAGACTGGACGAAAAGGTCTTCTTCCGGGCGAACCGTAAACATATTGTCAACCTGCGGCTCATCGAGAAGATTGAACCTTATTTCAACGGTGGTCTGCTGCTGGAAATGAAAGGCGGAGAAAAGATAGAGGTCAGCCGTCGCCAGACGGTCAAGTTTAAGGAAATGATGAGCTTATAATCAAACTATGAAATATCGCGCCATTACCTATCTCCTGTTGATGTATACAGGGAGCATGTATGCACAAACCCCTGCGAGTAAACCGACGAATTCTGCAGCTCACAAATCTGCACAACCTGCCGGCGCAAAGCCTGGACTGAGCATCGACCAGGTCATCAACCCCGTTGCCGTAGAGCAGATAGAAAAAACCCTTTCGTCTGACGCCATGCAGGGCCGCGCCACCTTCACGCCGGGCATCGAGAAAGCCGCCGACTACATCGAGGCGCAATTCCGTCAGGCCGGTCTGAAGACACTCACCGGCGGCGCGAGCTATCGACAGCCCTTCACGATGCTGGCCACCAAGCCGATATCGGCTTCTGCTACCATTGACGGACAGACGCTGGGCGCAGATCGTATCGTCGTCGTCAGCGCCGCCACGCAGGTCAAGGTCGACGACCATAGCGGCTTTGAAAAGGCGTATATCAAGGCGGGGGCAGCTTTTGGCATGGAAGTGCTGAAAAATATAAAGGCGAAGAAGAACACGCTGGTGCTGGTCGACAGCTCATTCGAGAAGTCCTTCCCGCGGCTGGCGCGCTTTACGCGGCAGCAGTTCAAGTCCGATAACACCATCGTCTTCCTGTTGACCTCTGCCGATCCCGCCACCTGGTCCATCACGGCGGAACAGGAGGTCACCGAACAAAAGCTGGCTAACGTCGTCGGCATCCTCCCCGGGAAAAGCAAGAAGGACGAATACGTCATCTTCTCCGGTCACTATGACCATCTCGGGATCGGCAAGCCCGACGCAAAGGGCGATTCTATCTACAACGGCGCCAATGACGATGCCAGCGGCACCACTGCGGTGATCATGCTGGCGAGGTATTTTGCAAAGAAGAAGAACAACGAGCGTACGCTGGTCTTTGCAACGTTTACGGCTGAAGAGATCGGCGAATTCGGATCGGAATATTTCTCCAACCAGTTCGATCCCTCTAAGGTCATGGCCATGTTCAATATCGAGATGATCGGTACGGAAAGCAAGTGGGGCACCAACTCGGCCTATATTACCGGTTATGAGCGGACGGATATGGGGAAGATCCTCGAGAAGAATCTGACGGGCTCGGGCTTTACCTTCCACCCCGATCCCTACCCGCAGGAGAACCTGTTCTATCGTTCGGACAACGCCACTCTTGCAAAACAGGGAGTTCCTGCCCATACGATCTCCACCTCAAAAATGGATTCTGAAAAATATTATCATACCGCAGGCGACGAAATAGGTACGCTCGACATGAAGAACATGGCCGCCATCATCCGGTCCATCGCAATCAGCTCGAAGTCCATCGTCGATGGTAAGGACACGCCAAGCCGCGTGGACACCCAACAGCTGCGATAAAGCAAATGCTATGACTCATGAGGCCGCCATCGGACGTTGCAGATCGCTCATAGAGGATTCGCTCGGCTGGGGCGATGCCGCCTCGTGGACAAATGAAGATTTTGAGACGCTGAGCGAACGTCTGTTTGAGGCGACGGGGGTTCGGCTGAGCGTTTCGACGCTAAAAAGGGTTTGGGGCAAGGTAAAATATGACAGCTCGCCGACGATGGCTACGCTGAATACCCTTGCCCGGTATGCAGGGTTTGAAGGATGGAGGGATTTTTTGAAGAGTGAATCGACGCCGCCGGTGCCCGAGGCTCAGGTCCCGCCGCCAGCGATGCAAGTACGGGAGATCGAATCGAGGCCCAAGCCCGCGCGCCGCAGCTATACCACCCGGATCATTATCCTTTCCGTCACGATCATCGCTGTCGTATCATTGCTCAGCGCACGTCTCGACCACCACCGGTCTGCTGTCATAGGCCCACCACGTTTTGAGGCCCGCCGCACGTCCGAACAGTTGCCTAACTCTGTGGTCTTTGACTACGACGCCACCTCTTTTTATCCGCATTCGGTCATGATCCAGCAGTCCTGGGACCCCAAGCGGCGCGAGTCTGTCGCCATTGACGGCAGGCAGCATACCTCGCTCTACTACAAGCCCGGCTATTTCCGGGCAAAGCTGGTTGTGGACAGTGAAATAAAGATGCAGACCGACGTGTTCATCCCGTCCGGTGGATGGAAGGGAATTGTAGATAAGGAGCCGATCCCTATTTATCTGAAAGCCGGGGAAATAAGACAGGACTCGGGCGTCCTTGGCGTGAGCTCGGGCAAGCTTAGCGAAAAGCTCGGGACCAGCGTATTCAGCGGCAAATGGACAGACTTCTGCAATATCCGCGAATTCCCCGGTATCAGCGGCGAGCAATTCTCGCTGGAGGCAACGGTCCGCAATACTTCAACAGTGGAAGAGTGCCTCTGCCGCAAGGTACAGATCATCATACTGGGTAAGGTCAGCGCCATCGTCATTCCGCTCTGCGACAAAGGCTGCATCTCCGATATCGGTCTGTTCCCGGGTTCTAAAGGCATCAACGGCAAAGACCACGACCTCAGCGCCTTTGGCTGCGACTTCTCGCAGTGGCAGCGGGTGAGATGTACGGTTGACCATGGGCAGTTCGGGATACAACTCAATGGGAAGACGATCTTTGAAGAAGAAAAAGTCCCTTCGATCGGCGACATCGTGGGGGTTCGAGTCGACTTCGAAGGGACCGGTATGATCAGGCAGCTGGAACTTCACGGTGGACCCGCGGACGCTCCCGCGGTCAAAAGCCAGGTGGGTCAAAACCCGGCCGCGGGCCAGTCCATCAATCTCCTAATGCTGCCATAATATCCTCTTATACTCCAGCGGCACCGCCACCTCTTCGCTTTTTGGAACGATCCTCGGCGTATAGTCCCCGGCGGGGCGGTTATCCGGTACCGTTGCTGTGTATTTTACCCATCCGTCGGTGTGTCCCGGCGAGGCGGTCATCTCCTGCCGGAAGAGTTTGCCACCCGACAGTGCCCCCGCTACCACCTCGACCGATAGCCAGGAGAGATCTATCTTGTCGACGAACACCTCCGCCTCGATCCGGTGCTTCCCTTCCTCTGCATGGTCGGTCACGGTCAACTGGCCAAAACGGAGCCAGGGCCATTGCTGGTCCATCTCCGCCTTCCATTGCACGATGCGGCGTCCGACCTCGCTGTTGTGCGCTGAACGCGCATGATACAGCTCTGCAGCGGGCATATAGTATTTCTCTGTATAGTCACGAACGGTTCGGTTGGATGAGAAGGTGGGGGTGAGGCTCGACATGCTCTTTCGCACTCTGTCTACCCAGATCTTCGGTACATTGTCGCCATTGCGGTTATAGAACTCCGGCGCCACCTGTTGTTCGATGATCGAAAACAGCGCCTCCGCCTCCTGCTTGTCCAACGCGGGATCGTAGCCGTGCTCGAGTCCGTCGCCCAGCGCCCAGCCGACCTCCGGCTTGTAGGCCTCGACCCACCAGCCGTCCAGCTCCGAGAGATTGAGGCCGCCGTTGACGAGGACCTTCATTCCGCTGGTACCGCTGGCTTCCCAGGGACGCTGCGGCGTGTTGAGCCAGACGTCCATGCCGCCCACGAGGTGTGAGGCCAGCAGCATGTCGTAGTCGGGTAAAAAGACAACGTGTCCGGAAAGACCGGAATTATGAATGTACTGTATCCACCTTCTGATCAGCTCTACTCCTCCCTGATCGGTGGGCGGCGCCTTGCCGGCGATGACCAGCTGCACGGGCTGCTGATAATTGGTCAGCAGTCGGGTAAGCCTGATGGGATCCTCCAGCAGCAGGTCTGGCCGTTTGTAGGAGACAAAACGCCGGGCGAACCCAATCGTCAGCACATTCGGGTCGAACATCCGGCGTGCGTTTTCGATGGCCTCTTCCGACGCACCATAGGCGGTGAGCATGGAGGCAGAACGCTGACGGATATAGTTGATAAGCCCTGCTCTCGCCTCATTACGCATGGTCCATATCCTTTCGTCAGAAAGGCTCTTGATCGCCTGCTCGAACTGTTCTGTGGTTCCCTTCCAGCGGTCTTTCCCGCTGGCGTCGGTCCAGAGACGGTCGGCGGCATCTGACTCCCAGCTGGGCATGTGCACGCCATTGGTGATATGTCGTACGGGCACTTCTTCTGTCGGCCAGCGCTGGAACAGCGGCTCGAACAGGTGGCGGCTCACCCTTCCGTGCAGCTGGCTGACGCCATTCACCCACCTGCTGCCGTGTACGGCGAGATAGGCCATGTTAAAGCGTTCGTAGGGATTGGAAGGGTCCTGGCGACCCATTGCCAGTAGCGCATCCAGCGATATTTTGAGAGAGTGTTGCGCATAGTCGCCCAGATAGCGGGTCACCAGCGCGGGTTCGAAAAGGTCAAAGCCTGCGGCAACAGCTGTATGTGTCGTGAACAGGTTGCCGGCACGCGTAACGGCCATTGCGACGTCGAAGCTCTCGCCTGTCTTCTCCATATAGCTGCGTGCGCGTTCGAGCACGGCGAAGGCAGCATGGCCTTCGTTGAGATGGCAGACCTCCGGCTCGATGCCCAGGTGCTCCAGTATCCTCCAGCCGCCGATGCCCAGGACGAGCTCCTGCATGATACGCATATCCGAACCGCCGCCATAGGTCTCGCCTGTGATCTCCCGGTACTCCGGCAGGTTGGCGGAATCGTTGGTGTCCAGCAGGATCAGGCGGACCCGGCCTACACGCACCTCCCAGGCCCTGATCCACAACGGACGACCGCGCATGGAGACCTCTATCCGAAGCCATTCCCCATTGGGTAGCCGAAGGGGCGTTATCGGCAGCTGGCCGGGATCGTTGAACGGTTTGTACGCCAGCTGTGTGCCGTATTCGTCGATGTACTGCCGGAAATAGCCACGCTGGTATAGCAGACCGATGCCTGTGACCGGGACGCCCAGGTCGCTTGCGGACTTCAGCTGGTCGCCGGCAACATTGCCCAGACCACCGACATAGATAGGAAGCGCCTCGCTGAGCATGAACTCCATGCTGAAATAGGCTACTGTCTTCACAGGGCAGGTTGGGTAGGTCTTTTTTAGCCAGCCAGTCTCTGCGTCCTCTTCTTCCTGTGCACGGGTCAGGTCGTCCAGCCTGGCCCGATAGGAGGGCGAGCTCAGCTGGCGCTGCAGCTGTTCGCCCGAGACAGTTTGTAATATAAGCCAGGGGTTGCGTGACTGTTCCCAGAGGGCGGGATCCAGCGCTTCCCAGAGATCGTCTGCGGCATCATTCCAGGACCAGCGCAGATCCATTGCCAGGTTGGCCAGCTGCTGAAAACCGTCTATCTCCATGATATGTGGGCTGCAGGCTATTGTGCCATAGTGTTTTTTTGCCAAGTTCATAACCGGTATTTTTTTATCAAATGAATTTTTATTTTCCAATCGCTTTGTCGACTATCGTCTGGGCCTCTGCGAAGATGCGCCGGAGATGATCCTTGCCCTGGAAGCTTTCCGCGTATATCTTATAGATATTCTCTGTACCCGAAGGCCGCGCCGCAAACCAGCCATTTTCGGTGCTGATCTTCAGGCCGCCGATCGCTGCGCCATTTCCCGGGGCAGTAGTAAGCATGGCCTTTATCGGCTCGCCGGCCAGCTCTTTCTGATTGATCTGTTCCGGTGAAAGGGCGGACAGCTGCCGCTTCTGCCCGGGGCTCGCGGCTGCGTCGATGCGGTCATAGACGGGATCGCCCAGCTGCTGGGTCAGCCCTTCATATATCTCACCGGGATCGCGACCGGTAGTCGCCATGATCTCGGCCGATAGCAGCGAAGGAATGAAGCCATCTTTGTCCGTCGTCCATACCTTACCGTCACGACGGAGGAAGGCTGCGCCCGCGCTCTCTTCACCGACAAATCCGAGGCTGCCGTCGAGCAGCCCGTCCACAAACCATTTAAAGCCCACAGGTACCTCGTAAAGCCGGCGTCCGATATGGCTGGTTACACGGTCGATCAGCTGGCTGCTGACAAGGGTCTTCCCTACGGCAGCCTTGTCTCCCCAGCCTGGCCGATGCTGGAAGAGGTAGTCGATGCACACACACAGATAGTGGTTGGGAGGCAGGAGGCCCGCATGGCGGGTGACGATGCCGTGCCGGTCGTGATCGGTATCGCAGGCAAAAGTTATGTCGTATTGTTCTCTCCGGTCGATAAGGCTCTTCATCGCGTAGGGTGAAGATGGGTCCATCCTGATCCTGCCGTCGTGGTCTACCGTCATGAACCGGAAAGTCGGGTCCACGGTGGTATTGAGAACTGTGAGGTTCTTCAGGCCATATTTTTCTGCAATGGGTCCCCAGTAGTGTACGCCGGCCCCACCCAGCGGGTCTACCGCCAGACGGATCTGCGCGCCGCGTATGGCGTCCATATCCAGCACGTTTGCCAGGTCGTTGATATACGCGTTCAGGTAATCATAAGAGTGTGTGGTCGAAGCACGAAGGGCTTTCTCCAGAGACACGCGGGCCACGGTCTCGCTTTTTTCAAGAATCGCATTGGCGGTATTCTCGATCCATTTGGTGATGACGGGCTCTGCCGGGCCGCCATTGGGTGGATTGTATTTAAAGCCTCCGTCGTCGGGCGGATTGTGGGAGGGCGTGATGATGATGCCATCGGCCAGCCCTTTTGTCCGGCCCTGGTTGTACTGTAGTATTGCCAGGGAGACTGCGGGGGTAGGGGTATACTCGGTGCCTGTGGCGACCATCACCTCGACGCCGTTGGCCGCCAGCACCTCGAGCGCAGTAGCCTGCGCCGGTGTCGACAGGGCGTGGGTGTCCATCCCGATGAAGAGGGGGCCGTCGATACCATTCTGTTTCCGGTAGAGGCAGATGGCCCTGGTGATCGCCAGGATGTGTGATTCGTTAAAAGAGTTCTTCAGCGAAGACCCGCGGTGTCCCGAAGTTCCAAAGCTTATACGCTGGTCGACGACGGCAGGGTCGGGGACTCCCGTATAATAGGCGGTGACGACAGCAGGAGTATTGATGAGCAGGGAGGGCGGGGGTAGATGGCCCGCTAAAGGATTTGGCTCCATATGTCTGAATTTATCGGCTTATTGCGGGTCTCAGCCCGCCACCCGAAGTTCAGATAGTTTCGCTTAATAGCGTGTTACTTTTAGTGGGATTTAATGTAGATTTCATGTCTTTAACAAAAGGGGGACGAGGGGGTGGATACGGATGTAGTAAAGGTGGACGAGGGGGTGGTCAAGGTGGAAGCGGGGGGCACGGTGGTGACGAGGGGCTCATGCGTGTTCCACGGGCTGATATTTTTTCGCCAGCCGCTTGGCACCGATCAGCAGAACGGGCATCAGCAGACAGCTGTATCCGACCCAGGACTCCATATCCGGGAAGGCCAGACCGATGATCAGCATGATCAGGAACTGTAAACCCATCGCGATAGCGGTATACAGGCTGCTTATGTAGATGAATTTCTTTTCAGGAGTTTTTTCTTCTGTGCCCAGCCAGGGTTTCTGGTAAAAGATATACCGGTTCAGCACAAAGTTGGTGACGGTCACGGCTGCCAGGTTCAATACGTAGATGTATATGGGCAGGATGAACCCACCCCGTACGTGGCCGATCCCTGCGGCTGAGAAAGGAAAGCTGACGATAAAGAACAGGAACAGGAGATTCCTGTTGATCAGGCCCTGATCATATTTTATTAAGAGCCGGAAAAGGCGCAAGTGGGTCGACCAGAACCTGCCTATAAAAACGAAGGTAAAAGCAAATACCGCAAAGCTTTTCAGGACGGGTCTCAGAAGCTCCCAGGTCCCTGTCTCTATCCGTCTGTCCGGCAGCTCGGGGAATTTGACGTCGATGATCAGCAGGGTGATGGCAATCGCGAAAACGGCGTCGCTGAACAGTATCACCCGTTCGACCTCGAACTCTTTTTCGAGGGCGGATGCGTGTCGTTTGATAGGCATAGGCAGGTTTGGTTGGTTTTAGTCTCTGTAGTTGAGCGCCGGCTTGCGGTCACCAAGCAGCGCCTTGTATTGATAGTCGCCTTTGGCTTTTTTGAACTCTTCTTTTGCGCGATCCACGAGTCCGGCATCGGTGTAGAGGTCAATTGCTGTCAGCGCCATGGTCTTGGCGGCGACCATCATCCCCTTGGTACCGATATCCGTCCCGCCACAAGCGGTAGCCTGCCAGCTATGCGCGGGAGTCCCCGGCACCCAGGTAGCAGCCCTGAGCCCAACGGTAGGCACGGCATAGCTGACGTCTCCCACGTCGGTCGATCCGCCTCCGGCATCCTGTTCTGCTTTCAATGGCTGTATAACGCCGGCTGTCGCAATGTCGGGAACTGTAAAGGTAAAGGAGGCCTGTATCTTATGCCCAAACTGCAGCTCTGCAGGTGTGTAGGCGACGCCACCTACGCGCAGAAGATTTTGCTGCATGTCCGAGGCCAGGGTCGCATTCAGCAGCAGATCGTGCGTTCCACCGATGACCTCATAATCGACGCTTGTCTGCGTACCCAGCGCGGCGCCCTCTGCGGCCTTGACCACCCAGTCAAAGATGCGGACCACCTCTTCCTTCTTCGGGTGACGGATATAATAATAGACCTCGGCAAAGTCGGGGACAACATTGGGGGCTTTGCCGCCGTTGGTGATCACATAGTGAATACGGGTTTCCTGGGGGATATGTTCCCGCATCATGTTGACCATATAGTCCATGGCTTCGACGCCATCCAGCGCAGACCGGCCTTTGTCCGGCGCCGCCGCGGCGTGCGCGGCAAGCCCGTGAAAGCGGAACTTGGCCGATTTATTCGCCAGCGCGCTGGTCAGCGTCACGGCATTGTCCGAGCCGGGATGCCAGTGGATCACGACGTCCACGTCGCTGAAGAGGCCTGCTCTGACCATATATACTTTTCCGGACCCGCCTTCTTCTGCCGGGCAGCCATAGACGCGGATCGTGCCGCTGAGCTTCTTCTCTGCTATGAGGCGCCGCAGCTCAATTCCTGCAGCGACGGAGGCGGTCCCGAACAGGTGATGGCCGCAGCCATGTCCGGCGTTCTTTCCCTCAATGCCTGTCTTTTCCGGGACGGCCTGCTGCGCCAGGCCTGGCAGCGCGTCGAACTCGGCCAGTATCCCGATGACGGGGCTTCCCGATCCATAGGTCGCGACGAATGCGGTGGGGATGTCTGCTACGCCAGCTTTTACCGTAAAGCCATTGTCTGTAAGGGTTTTCTGCAGGAGGGCAGAGCTTTTCGTTTCTTTGTAGCCGACTTCGGCATAGTCCCAGATCTGAAGGGCTATTTTTTTGTATTCATCGTAACGGGATTGGATATCGCCGATCGCCCTGGTTTTTATAGTGGTGTCGCCGGATTGTGCATATGTGCCCAGGGGGCAGAGGCCGGTAGCGGCGGAAAGCAGCGGGACGGTAAGGGCGAGAGATGGGAAGAGGCCGGAGGCAAAGGTCAATTTCATATCGTAGCAGCTTTGGTACTACAATATAAATAAAAAAAGCCGGCAGGTTATTCAAATTTCGCCAGTACTTTCTCCATCTCCGCCGCGATGTGGTCATTCGAGAGGTTTCCTATGCTGCCTTCGTGGGTATGGTGCAGCTGTTTGTAGTCGTAGTGGAATTCTCCCTTGTCGATCTGGTTACCGACCTGCTTGTAGGCCTCGCGGAAGGGGACGCCCTTGTTGACGAGGTCGTTGACGGCCTCTACGCTGAAGAGGTATTTGTATTTCGCGTCTTCCAGAATGCCGTCCCTGATCTGGATATTGGAAAGCATTAGTCTTGCCATCTGCAGACAGCCCTTGATCTCTTCTATCGCAGGGAAGAGTATCTCCTTTGTCAGCTGCATATCGCGGTGATAGCCGGAGGGGAGATTGTTGATGAGCAGGGTGAGCTCGTTCGGCGTGGACTGTATGCGGTTGCATTTGGCGCGTATCAGCTCGAAAACGTCCGGATTCTTTTTGTGCGGCATGATGCTGCTGCCCGTGGTAAGCTCGGAGGGGAAGGAGATAAAGCCAAAATTCTGGTTGATATACAGACAACAATCCATGGACAGCTTGCTGAGCGTGGCGGCGACGGAAGCCAGGCCCATGGCGACGATCTTCTCGGTCTTGCCACGGCTCATCTGCGCATACACGGAGTTGTAATTGAGCGTACGGAAATTCAAAAGACGGGTGGTCATCTCTCTGTCGAGCGGGAAGCTGCTGCCATAGCCAGCGCCACTGCCCAGCGGGTTCTTGTTGGTCACCTGCCAGCCTGCTGCCAGGACTTCCAGGTCGTCGATCAGGCTTTCAGCATACGCGCCGAACCATAGCCCGAAGGAAGAAGGCATAGCGATCTGAAGATGTGTGTAGCCGGGGAGCAATTTGTCTTTATATTGTTCGCTCAGCTGAATCAGCAGCTGGAATAGCTCGTTCACTTCATCCTTTACCGCCTGCACCTGGGCACGGAGGTAGAGCTTGATGTCTACGGCGACCTGGTCATTGCGGCTGCGTCCGCTGTGTATCTTTTTTCCGGCTTCGCCGATGCGTTCGGTCAACATCCATTCGATCTGGGAGTGGACGTCCTCTATGTCTTTGGCGATGGCGAAATGACCACCCCTGATCTCGCCGAGAATGGTATTCAGCCCTTCGTGGATCAGCTTCAAGTCTTCTTTATCAAGCAGTCCAACTTTTGCCAGCATCTCCGTATGGGCCAGCGAGCCCAACACGTCGTATTCGGCAAGCAGCACGTCGAATTCCTTGTCCCTTCCGACTGTGAAGGTCTCGATCAGGGCAGATGTACTGGTATTCTCTTTGCTCCAAAGTTTGTTACCGCTCATAAACGTAAGTTGTATGCTTTAGTCAATATACTCTTTCACCTTATTGGCCGTCGGCTGCATCAGCACGGGCGTCAGCAGATCGATATAGCCTTTTATGCCTTCGCCGATCTCTTCTATAAAAATGAATTCGTCGGCGGTGTGGCTGCGCGCCGAGTCCCCGGGACCTGTCTTAAGGGCGGGGAAGGGCATCAGCGCCTTGTCCGATGTCGTCGGGCTGCCATAGCATGTTCTGCCCAGATCGAGTCCGGACAGCACTACTGGATGGTCCTGCGGAATGGACGAGGAACGCATGCGGAGGCTCCGGGGCGTAACGTCGCAGCTGACGTTATCGCGGATGATGTCCAGCAGCTCTTCGAATGTATACAATTCGTTCACCCGTACGTCCACCACAAAATGACACTGGGAAGGGACGACGTTGTGCGCCCGGTTGTCGGTATCGATAACGGTGACGCTCATCTTCACGGGACCCAGCAGGCTGGAAACTTTTGGCGCCCGGAAGCTCCGGAACCATTCGATGTCCGGCAGCGCCTTATAGATGGCGTTGTCGCCTTCTTCGCGCGCCGCGTGTCCGGCCTTGCCCTGGCTTACGCAGTCGAGCACCAGCAGCCCCTTCTCCGCCACGGCCAGCTGCATCTTCGTCGGCTCGCCTACTACGGCCCAGTCGATCTTGCCCAGCACGGGCAACAGGAGCTCGATACCGTTGTGTCCGGAGATCTCTTCCTCTGCCGAGGCCGCCAGTACCAGGTTATGGGACAGGCCTTCCTCTTCAAAAAAGTAGAGGAAGGTGGCGATCAGCGAGACCAGGCAGCCTCCGGCGTCATTGCTGCCGAGGCCGTAGAGCCTTCCGTCCTTCTCTATGGGCTGGAAGGGGTCCAGGGTATAGGCCTTGTTCGGCTTTACCGTATCGTGGTGGGAATTGAGCAACAGGGTGGGCTTTGCGGTGTCGAAGTGCCTGTTACGGGCATAGACGTTGTTCTGCAGCCGCTCCGCGGGTATATTTCTTGACCTCAGCCAGTCGGCGAGTATCTGAGCCGTCTGGTCTTCCTCCTTGCTGAAGGAAGGGGTGGCGATCAGCTGCCGGAGCAGGTCGGTCGCGTCGGAGGTCAGTGCCTGGATATTGTCTTTACGCATGCGTTATAGTTGTTCCTGAGACACCGGTTAGCAGGCTGGGCAGCTCTTCTGCCTTGCCGATGATCACCCTTGCGACCCCGCTGCGCAGGGCGGCGAAGGCGTTGTCGAGCTTGGGTATCATACCTGCAAAGATAGCGCCGCTGGCCTTTAGCTCCTCATAGTATGCCGGATGGATGCGGCTGATGACGGAAGACTCGTCTTCGGCATTCAGCAGCACGCCGCTCTTTTCGAAAGAGTAGACCAGGCTCACTTCAAAGCCGGAGCTGAGTCCCCGGGCGAGCTCCTGTGCGATGGTGTCTGCGTTAGTATTCAGGAGCTGCCCCTTTCCGTCGTGGGTGATAGGGGCGAAGACCAGGGTCTTGTCCAGCAGCAGAAGGCTGGTCAGCAGGCTGCTGTTGACCATGTCCACGTCCCCGACATAGCCATAGTCGATGGTAGGGTGGGTCCTTTTATGAGAGAGGATCGCGTTGCCGTCGGCGCCGGTAAGCCCAATGGCATCGCAACCACGGGCCTGTAAGCCCGCGACGATATTTTTGTTGATGGTCCCGGAATAGACCATGGTCACGATCTTCAGCGTTTCGGCGTCGGTGATGCGACGGCCGTCGACCATTTGCTGCTGTACGCCGAGACCTTCTGCGACCTTAGTAGCCAGCTTACCGCCGCCATGAACAAGGACTTTCTTACCGGGCACGGCTGCGAATGTATCGAGAAAGGCGGCGAGCCTTGACTCGTCGTCGATGATATTGCCGCCTATTTTTATTATCGAAACCTGCATAGTTATTTTTTGTTGCTGCGCAGGATCTCGGCCAGTACGGCCTGCGCTGCCCATACTCTGTTGGAGGCCTCCTGGGTGACGACGCTGTTGGGGCCGTCGAGTATCTCATCGCTGAGCTCTACATTGCGGCGTACCGGCAGACAGTGCATGACCTTTGCGTTGTTGGTTGGTTTGAGCTTGTCATTGGTCATCATCCACTCGGGGTCGTTGGTGTATATCTTGCCGTAGTCGTTGTAGGTGCTCCAGTTCTTGACGTAGATAAAGTCGGCGTCTTTCAGCGCAGCATCCTGGTCGTGCGTGATCGTGGCCCCTTCGGTGAATTTTGGGTCGAGCTCGTAGTCTTCCGGATGGGTGATGACGAAGTCTGCTTTTCCCCAGGCGTTGACCCATTGGGCGAAACTGTTGGGCACTGCCTGCGGCAGCGCCTTGACGTGAGGGGCCCACGTCAAAACAATTTTAGGTTTGCGGCCACTGGGAAAGCCTGCTTCGTTGATCGTGATGATATCGGTGAGGCTCTGCAGTGGATGTAAGGTACCGCTCTCGAGGCTCACCACCGGTATCCCCGAATATTTGATGAACTGGTTGATATAAAGCTCGCTGTAGTCCTCTTCCTTATTCTTCAGGGAAGGGAAGGTGCGGATGCAGAGGATGTCGAAATAATTACCCATGATGGGAGCCGCGTCCTTTACGTGCTCGACCTTATTTCCGCTCATGATGGCCTCTTCTTCGAACTCGAGGGCCCAGCCTTCCTTGTCCACGTTAAAGACGATGGGTTCTGCGCCGAGGTTCTGTGCCGCGATCTGCGTCGAAAGACGGGTACGCATGCTGGGGTTGAGGAAAAGCATGCCGATGCGCTTGTTGGTACCGAGCGTTTTGTCTTTGAAAGGGTTGGTCTTGTAGGCCAGCGCCGATTGAACCAGTCCGTCGATGTCTTTTACGTCGTAAGCGGAAATAAAATTTTTCATGGTGTTATTTTATTTGACAGCTTTTGCTGCAGATTCCATCATGTGTATCTCTTCCTGCAGCGCCTCCAGGAACTGGTCCGCGTCCTTCTTCCTCAGGGCCAGCGAGGGCAGCAGCCGGATGACGTTGGGCTTTGCCTCTCCCGTGAAAATCCGCTGTTCGTTCAGCAGATTCTTCCGCAGGTCTTTCAGGTTTTCGGGCAGGTCAAAGCCGATCATCAGCCCCTTGCCCCTGACCTTTTGCAGCTGGCGAATTTTCTTTAGCTGGGCCATGAGGTAATTACCAGTTTCTGCGGCGTTGGAGATGAGGTTTTCCTGTTCGATGACTTCCAGCACGGCCAGGGCGGCGGCGCATGCGAGGTGATTGCCACCGAAGGTTGTGCCCAGCATCCCGTATTTGGGCTTGATATGCGGGGCGATGATGATCCCTGCTACGGGGAAGCCATTGCCCATGCCTTTGGCCATAGTATATATATCGGCGTCGACGCCGGCGTGGTCGTGGGAGAAGAATTTTCCGCTGCGGCCGTATCCGCACTGGACGCTGTCTGCAATGAACACGGCGTTATGCTGCTGACAAAGTCTGCTGATGGTCTGCAGGAAGGAAACGGAAGCCTCGCGGATCCCTCCTACGCCCTGGATACCCTCAACAATGACGGAGGATATCTCGTCGCCCTGTTTCTTAAAACATTCTTCCAGCGCCTCTTCGTCGTTAAAGGGCAGGAATATCACGTTGTCGGTCTGGTTGACGGGTGCGACGATCGCGGGATTGTCCGTGGCGGCTACGGCCAGAGAGGTCCGGCCATGAAAGGATTTCGAGAAGGCGATGACTTTCTTGCGGCCGTTGTGGAAGGAAGCCAGCTTCAGGGCATTCTCGTTGGCCTCAGCTCCGGAGTTGCACATGAACAGCTGGTAGTCGGGCTTTCCGGAAACTTTCCCCAGCTTGACAGCCAGCTCTTCCTGTAAGGGGATATGGACGGAGTTGGAGTAAAAGCCAACTTTGTGGAGCTGCTCGGTGACCCGCTGCACATAGTGCGGATGGGTATGTCCGATGGAGATGACGGCATGGCCTCCATAGAGGTCGAGGTATTGCTGTCCTTCGCCGTCCCATACATAGGATCCCTTGGCTTTAACAATGGTTATGTCGTTCAGCGGGTAAACATCGAATAAATTCATGATACTTTCTTTTGTGACCGATGCCGGCGAAGCCGGCGCGGCCGGTTTAAAATGCGTTCGCCTTGAGGTGCAGCCCTGTTGTTTCCTCAAAGCCAAAAAGCAGGTTCATATTCTGAACAGCCTGCCCTGAGGCGCCTTTCAGCAGATTATCTATAGCGGAGTGGACTACCAGCTGATGTCCTACCTGCTCCACCTGGATCAGGCATTTGTTGGTATTGACCACTTGTTTGAGCGCGATCGGCTTGTTAGTGACGATGGTGAAGGGATGGCCCTTGTAAAAATCTTCGTAGAGCGCCAGCACTTCTTCGGGTGTCTTTTCGCACTTCAGCTGCGAAGAGATGAAGATGCCGCGGGTAAAGTCTCCCCTCCACGGAGTGAAGTGTATGGCGGCGACGGAGCCCTGCAGCTGCTGGAGCGACTGCCCTACTTCTTTCATGTGCTGGTGCGTCAGGGTCTTGTACGCCTGGATATTGTTGGCCCTCCAGGAGAAGTGTCCCGTCGAGGAGAGCGACTGGCCGGCGCCGGTAGAGCCTGTGATCCCTGTGCTGTAGACGTCGGTCAGCAGGCCGGCCTTGGCCAGCGGCAGCAGTCCGAGCTGTATGGCCGTGGCGAAACATCCCGGGTTGGCGATGGCGTTGGCCTGGCGTATCTCTTCGCGGTTGAGCTCGGGGAGGCCGTAGACAAAACTATGTTCGCCTATCTTCGGCCGCTCGCCCCCGCCGTGCAGGCGATAGTCCTGTGACAGGTCGATGATCAGGACGCCGTCCAGGCTGGTGCCGGACTCGTCGAGGAATTTCTTTGCTTCTCCATGTCCCAGGCAGAGGAACACGACGTCGACGTCGCTGTTCCATTCTGCGTCGAATTTCAGATCGGTATCGCCGAGGAGGTCTTCGTGTACCTCGTAGACATGCTTACCTGCATTGCTCTTGCTGTGAATGAAACGGATATCCACGCCGGGGTGGTTGACCAGCAGCCGGATCATCTCTCCGCCTGCATATCCTGCTCCACCAATAATGCCTGCTCTTACTTGTCTCATATATTTTCGTTTGAAATGTTCACTCTGTCCCCGGCCGTTGAGGGCTGGGATGACAGAATAAATTCCAGGTCTTCTTCTGTATCGTTAATTATCCTATGACGAAGCAATGGTGGTATCTCGAGGCCCTGCTGCGCGTTGACCGTCGTGATGCCCTCGCCGGTCTCGAACGTTGCGGTCCCTTTTAAGATAAAGAAGAACTGCCGCGCCTTTTCGTGATAGTGCATCTCTTCCGAGGTATGCGGCGGCATCTTCTCGAGCTTGACCGAAAGACCGGGCTGATCCACCATATTCCAGCCGTCGCAGCCTGCACCCCATATATAATGTTTCAGGGGGTGCTGCCGGCTTACCGGGGTCATTTGACAGACTTGGATAAATGATCTTCATTGGAGTCTGTCGAACTTCGTTTGGCAGACTTGGATAATTGACCTTCAATGGAGTCTGCCGAACCTGCTGGTTTAGTCTCGTCGTTAACCTTATGGAAGATCGATGTCTGGTTGCCGAAGATGCGCGCGAATCCTTTTACGTCGTCGCCGGAGAAACCCTTGTTCATTTCCCCGTAGCTACCGAATTTGCTGCTCATCAGGTCGTGGGCGCTTTCGATGCCGGTCACGGTATAACGGTAGGGTTGCAGCGTGACAAATACCTTGCCGCTGACGGTAGCCTGTGTGTCTTCCAGGAATTTTTCGATGTTGCGCATCGTGGGGTCGAGCATCTGGCCTTCGTGCAGCCAGTTGCCGTACCAGCTGCTCAGCTGGTCTTTCCAGTAGAGCTGCCACTTGGTTAGTGTATGTTTTTCAAGAAGGTGGTGTGCCTTGATAATGATGATGGGGGCTGCGGCTTCGAACCCGACGCGGCCTTTGATGCCGATGATGGTATCGCCGACGTGGATGTCGCGGCCTACGCCATAGGGCTGAGCGATGGATTGCAGCAGCTGGATGGCTTCCACGGGATTGTCGAAATGCTTGCCGTCGACGCCTTTCAGCTCACCTCTTTCGAACTGCAGCTCGACCTGCCGGGTGCCGGTCGCCGTGACGGGCGTGGGCCAGGCTTCTTCGGGCAGGTATTCTTTGGAGGTCAGGGTCTCTTTCCCGCCGACTGAGGTACCCCAGAGCCCTTTGTTGATGCTGTATTTAGCTTTCTCGGCGTTCATTTCGACGCCATTCTCTTTCAGGAAGGCGATCTCCTGTTCGCGGCTGAGCTTCATGTCGCGGATGGGAGTGATGATCTCTACGCCGGGAAGCATGCTCTGGAAGACCATGTCGAAACGCACCTGGTCGTTGCCCGCACCGGTGCTGCCGTGGGCGACGGCCGAGGCCCCGACTTTTTTGACGTGGTTGGCGACGGCGATGGCCTGCACCATCCGCTCGGCGGAGACGCTCAATGGGTAGGTTGCATTCTTCAGCACGTTGCCGAAGACGAGATATTTGATACAGCTCTCGTAGTATTCTTTGGTTACGTCGACGCACTCGAAGGACGCCACGCCCAGGCTTTTGGCGCGGGAGGCGATCTGGTCGACCTCTTCTTTTGTGAATCCCCCGGTGTTGACCGTCAAAGCATGTATTTCAAGACCCTTTACTTTCTTCAGATAAACCGCACAATAGGTAGTGTCCAATCCGCCGCTGTATGCTAATACGACTTTATTGCTCATGACCAATAGATGGTTGTTTAGAAATTAAAAAAATGGAAGAACGATCTGTGACGGACGCCGTTGCCACCGCCGCCTTTGGATGCGGTCTCGTGGGGTTCCGGGTGGTGCTTGACGAAAGGCGCCAGCAGCTTCCACTGCTTGATGCGCATGAATCGCTCGTACAGCTTGGAGTGTTTTTTGAAGTCCTGGGTGGTCTCCTCGGGCTCGTAGTGGTCCTTGGGATCGTAGAGCATGGCGGTGCACATGCAGTTCTTCCGCTCTTTGCTCATCAGTATCTCGTAGTTGACACAGCTTTTGCAGCCTGCCCAGAAGGCGTCGTCCTGGGTCAGCTCGGAGTAGGTGACGGGTTCGTAGCCCAGCTCGGAGTTGATCTTCATAACGGCGAGGCCGGTGGTCAGGCCGAATATCTTGGATTCGGGATACGTCTTACGGCTCAGCTCGAATATCTTCCGTTTGATCTGTTTGGCCAGCCCGCTCTTGCGGAAGACGGGGGAGACGATAAGTCCCGAATTGGCGACATACTCTCCGTGGCTCCAGGTCTCGATATAGCAGAAACCGGCCCAGATTCCGTCCTGGGTAAAGGCGATCACGGCCTTGCCTTCGCGCATTTTGTCCTTGATGTAGTCGGGACTCCGTTTGGCAATACCCGTACCCCGTGCTTTTGCCGAAGATTCCATCTCATCGACGATGATCTGGGCGAAATCCTGGTGAGACTCGTTAGCGATGATTATCTGAAATTGTTGTTGTTCCATGTTCTAAAAAAACGCTCTTAATGGTGAATACGTGTCCATTTCTGGATGTGAAATGATCAGTGGCCGGACAAAGGATTGTTCCGTCTACGACAGCGGTCGGTGTATAAGAAAAGTATCAACGTCGCACCCAAAAGGGAATCGGGCGAAGGGAAAAAACTGTGCTCAAGGGCGCAGCAAAAAACCCACGCTTATTGAAGGCGTGCAATATCACAAGGAAACGTGATATGGGTGAGTTTTTTTTCATTTCAGAGTTGATGAAATTGTTGTAAATATTTTTACAACGCAAAGAAAGACAATTTTTAAGATCATTTCAGCTTTATAATTAAATTTTATGTAAAATTTATAGGGGGTCGGTAGGCGGGTGCGAGTGTAATGGCTTGATTTACAATGTCCCACCGTTTTGGCCTGGTTTGGGACCGGGGATTGGACGACCCGGAGCCTCTTCTCTCCGCGCAGCGGGGCCCCGGTCAACGGCATCTTACCAGGAAGCTCTACCACCTCAAATATGCCTTTCGCCGCCTGCTGCAGCAAATAGGTTTTTCCCTGATCAACGTCCTGGGACTGTCCATATCGAGCCGATGGCGCTTGTCTATAACCAGAATCCGGAAATTGCCGCGCTCGTCCGAACCGATCCGCGAAATCTGCCCCGGCTCTATTCATCTCCGGTCTCGGCCTATATGGGTTGGTGGCGCTTATCGCTATGCGGCGTACGAAAGAGGTCGGTATCCGGAAGGTGCCGGGGGCTGGCGCTGGCGGTGACGGGGCTGAAAATTACCCGGACTGCCCGGACCAATCCGGTGGAAAGCTTAAGGATGGAGTAGGGGAACCGAGTGTACGGCGGCGGCCATTTCGCGGATGAGTGAAGCATCTTTTTCGATGGCGTTGCCGACGACGATGACGTCGGCGCCGGCCTTGCAGTTGAGGTAGGCTTTTTCCGGTTCGCGGATCCCGCCTCCAACGACCAGCGGAACTTCGATGTGGCTGGCGACGGCGGCGATCATTTCTTCGCGGATGGGGTGGCGGGCACCGCTGCCGGCGTCCATATAGATGAGCTTCATCCCGAGCATTTCTCCGGCCATCGCTGTGCAAAGCGCGATCTCGTTCTTGTCGGCAGGGATGGGCGAGGCATTGCTTATATAAGAGACGGTGGTCGGGGCGCCTCCGTCGATGACCATATAGCCTGTGGAAATGATCTCAAGCCCGCTCTTTCTTACGGCCGGGGCAGAGATGACGTGCTGTCCGATGAGCAACTCAGGGTTGCGACCCGAGATAAGAGAGAGATATAGAAGTCCATCGGCATAGCGGGATACCTGGGATGGCGTGCCCGGGAAAAGAATGACAGGGATGCTGCAATGGCTGCGGATATGCTGAACGACCTCGTCGAGATGGTTGGAGATGACGAGGCTTCCCCCAACGAGCAAATAGTCTACCTCCGCGCTGACGGCCAGACTTGTCAGCTCCTCCAATTTCTTCGCATTCACATTGTCCGGATCGATCAATACGGCGAAAGATTTCTGCCCCTTTCTCTTTTTCGTCAGCAGTGATTCATAAATAAATTGCTTCATTCGCTGTAGCCGTTGGGTTATGCAAAAATGCGAAAACTTTTCGGCTTTTTTAAGGGACAATTGTTATCAGGGCAAAATAATGCATATAAACGATTATTCGCTAAGTTGCGGACAAATTCCCAGGAATGGAACCTTTGACTGTTAAAGACAACCAGCAGAACCAACAATTCGAGATATGGCTGGACGACGAACGGGCCTATCTCGAGTATCGTATAAAAGATGGGAATATCGTTCTCATGCATACCGAAGTGCCGGACAAGTTAGGCGGCAAGGGCATTGCTTCGGCGCTGGCGGCCCATGCGTTTAACTATGCCCGTGCGCATAATATGAGGGTCAAGGTCTACTGTCCTTTTGTGGCCACCTGGCTGAAGAAACATACCGAACAGAACGATATTGTTATCCCGCCAGGACAACACTCACATCCCGGGGATCATACGCCATCGGCTGGACTTTGAACAGGCGGCTGATCGGTTCCCCGGAGACTCATCTGTTGCGCGGTTCCCCGGAGACTCGTCTGTTGCGCGGTTCTGCGGTTTACAATCTTACATATGTGGCCAGCTGTACGATATGGTTGTTGGTAGAGCTGGACCCGGCTCCGTTGATATACTGGTTCATATAGCCCAGTTCGACGTCGAACTGTTTGCACATGCGGTAGCCTGCGGCGACATAGGCCCGGTTCTGGTCGAAGACCTTGCCGTTGACGGCGGAGGCGTCACCCAGGTTGAGGAATATCTCGTTCTGCAGCGCCGCGAACCAGCCTTTGTCGAAGCTGCCTCCAGTCGGCGCCAGCGGAGCGATGCCGCGTGCAAAATAGCGGAGGCGGTGGGCATTGCGGTGTCCGTCGCGGACCAGCTGGCCGTTCTCGGGATGGTGCCTAGGCAGATAGCGCTGCTCGAGCCGGAGACGGTGCGTGAGCTTAGCCACTTCATGGTGGTGCAACTTTACCGGATGCGTATACAGCAGCTGTTCCCAGACACGGTGTTCGGGAAGATAGCCTTCCACGCCGCCGGATATGCGCTGCTGAGGAATATAAGCATAGCCAACTGTACCGATAAATGTGGGTGTAAAATAGAGGTTGAGACCCGGTCGTAATAACAGCGCGTGCATCTGTCTGACCTGGTCTGTAGAGCGCCATTGGGCGTCGAAATAGAATCCTGTCCGGGGAGAAAGCTTATAATTCTGGAAGGTTCCCACCCAGCCGGCGAACTGGGTCTGAGAAAAGGCGGGGCTTGCGAGCGCTGAAAAAAGTAACGTGCTGATAATCAGCAATTTGGTGTATTTGGTTAGCATACCCAAAGAGAAGGAATTAAGTCTAAACGTTTTGGTAAAATTGGTGTTATTGGATAGGGGTATCTGGGTAACTTAGACCTTTGGTTGTGCATAAATAATTTACCCGAACCGGTTCAAAAAAGAGATACCCCGCGACAGACGCGGACTGGCAGAAATTAACACCGGATTGTGCACACCCGGTGGAAAAAACCGGGATGGAAATATGAAAATGAAAAAATACTTTCGTTAACCACCGACCCGCCGCAAAACTATTTTACAAAAATCATTTTTTTCAACTAATTAAGGACCTGAATATGGCAACGAAAAAGCAATCTGTGAAGGGCTTGCAATTCTCCCGCCGCTTTACGAAGGACGACGTCAATGTGTTCGATCAGTTTACCTACGACTATCGGAGTTCGGTGATCCGTAACCCCAGCGGGGAGGTTGTGTTCGAAATGAATAATGTCGAAGTTCCGTCGGGATGGTCCCAGATTGCTACTGATATTCTTGCCCAGAAATATTTCCGCAAAGCCGGCGTTCCTCAGCCGGATGGCTCCCTGGGTCGGGAGACCTCGGTCAGGCAGGTCGCGCACCGTATGGCGAACTGCTGGCGGGTATGGGGTGAACGCTATGGCTATTTCGCTTCGGAAAATGACGCACAGGTCTTTTATGAAGAGCTGGTATACAGCATTCTTGACCAGGCCTGCGTGCCCAACTCTCCCCAATGGTTCAACACCGGCCTGCACGAAAGCTATGGCATCACCGGCAAGCCCCAGGGGCACTATTTCGTGGACGCCAATGATGGCGTTCTGAAGAAGTCCACTTCTGCCTACGAACGTCCCCAGCCTCATGCCTGTTTTATCCTCAGCGTTGAGGACGATCTCGTCAATGAAGGCGGTCTCATGGACCTCTGGGTCCGCGAAGCCCGCATCTTTAAATATGGTTCCGGTGTTGGCACCAACTTCTCCCATATCCGCGGCGAGGGCGAAAAGCTCAGCGGTGGCGGAACTTCCAGCGGGCTCATGAGCTTCCTGAAGATCGGCGACCGTGCCGCGGGCGCTATTAAGTCCGGAGGCACTACTCGCCGCGCCGCTAAAATGGTCTGTCTTGACCTCGACCACCCCGAAGTAATGGAGTTCATCAACTGGAAAGTGGAGGAAGAAAAAAAGGTCGGCGCTCTTATTGCGGCCGGCTATCCGAGCGACTATGAGGGAGAAGCTTATAAGACGGTCAGCGGCCAGAACTCCAACAACTCCATCCGCATCCCCAACAGCTTTTTCCACAAGCTCGAGAACGATGAGGACTGGGAACTCACGGCCCGCCACGACGGCCGGATCATGAAACGTCTCCCCGCCCGTGAGGTTTGGAACCAGATCTCCTATGCGGCCTGGCGTTGCGCCGATCCCGGTACGCAATACGATACCACGATCAACGAGTGGCATACCTGCCCTGCAGGCGGACCCATCCGGGCCTCCAATCCCTGCTCGGAGTACATGTTCCTCGACAATACGGCCTGTAACCTGGCTTCGTTCAACCTTCGCCGATTCTATGACGAGAAGACCAACACTTTTGATGTCGAGAGCTTTGAATATATGACCCGTCTCTGGACTACGGTGCTTGAAGTATCGGTTCTGATGGCGCAGTTCCCTTCCAGGGAAGTAGCTCAGCTTTCCTATGACTACCGCACTCTGGGTCTGGGCTATGCCAACCTCGGATCGATGCTGATGATCATGGGCATCCCCTATGACAGCGAAGAGGCCCGCGGCATTGCAGGCGCTATCACCGCGATCATGACGGGCATCGCCTATAAGACCTCTGCGGAAATGGCGGCCGTTCTCGGCGCTTTCCCCCGCTATGAGGATAACAGAGAAAGCATGCTCCGCGTCATGCGCAACCATCGCCTGGCTGCCTATGACGCCGACGAATACGAAGGTCTGGAGATAAAGCCCCAGGGCCTCAAGGCGAAATACTGCCCCGACTACATGCTGAAGGCCGCTACCAAGGCCTGGGATGAGGCGGTACAGCTGGGCGAGAAGTATGGCTACCGGAATGCGCAGGCTACTGTTATCGCGCCCACCGGCACGATCGGCCTGGTAATGGACTGCGATACCACCGGCGTTGAGCCCGATTTTGCCCTTGTCAAGTTCAAGAAGCTTTCCGGCGGCGGCTATTTCAAGATCATCAATCAGTCGGTTCCGACGGCCCTGAAGAATCTGGGCTATAGCGACAAGCAGATCGACACCATCGTCAAATATGCAGTTGGGTCGGCGACATTTGCGGGTGCGCCCCATATCAATCACCAGACGCTGAGCGAGAAAGGATTTATTGCGGAGGAGATCAGGAAGCTGGACGCTGCTGTCGGCTCTGCCTTCGAGATCGGCTTTGTTTTCAACGTTTACACGCTGGGCGAAGAGTGTCTGCAGCGACTGGGCTTCAAGCCATCCCAGTACTACAATTTCGAATGGAGCCTGCTCGAAGCGCTGGGCTTCTCCGACGAAGAGATCGAGGCTGCGAATGACTATGTCTGTGGTACGATGACTGTCGAAGGCGCTCCTTTCCTGAAGGAAGAGCATCTCGCCGTCTTCGACTGCGCCAACAAATGCGGTAAGAAAGGACAGCGCTATATCCACGCCCACGGCCATATCCGGATGATGGGCGCCACACAGCCTTTTATAAGCGGGGCCATCTCCAAGACGATCAACCTCCCCAATGAGGCTACGGTCGAAGAGATCGCCGATGCCTATATGCTCAGCTGGCAGCTGGCGCTGAAGGCCTGCGCGCTTTATCGCGACGGCTCTAAGCTATCCCAGCCTCTCAGCACCAAATCCGACAAGAAGAAGAAAGAAACCGAAGCAGAGAAGGAAGCCGCAGCGCCCGCATTGGAGGCTGCACCGTCGCCCGTCGCTGAGACGCATATCGTCGACCTCAGCAAGCTGACCGTGCACGAGCTTCTCGAAGAAGTTCAAAAACGCGTGCAGGCATCGCCTGACACCAAGCTCAAACGCGCCCTGGCGACCATCGTCGAACGCCGTACGCTGCCTGCCAAACGCCGCGGCTTTACGCAGAAGGCGAAGATCAACGGCCAGGCGATATTCCTGCGTACGGGTGAGTATAGCGACGGCACGGTAGGAGAGATCTTCATCGATATGGCCAAGGAAGGGGCTACGATGAGGAGCATGCTCAACTGTTTTGCGATCTCTATCTCCATCGGTCTGCAATATGGCGTGCCGCTGGAAGAGTTCGTGGAGAAATTCGTGTTCACCCGATTTGAGCCGAGTGGGATGGTAGACCACCCGAATATCAAGAGCACGACCTCGATCGTAGACTTCATCTTCCGGTCGCTGGCTTATGAATATCTCAACCGCACGGACCTTGTGCACGTACTCGACCGGCCGGAAGTCGGCAATACGGGCAACGATGACTGGGATATGCCGGCTGAATCAGAAAGAAAAGGCCCCGAGCTCAGCGACGTACGTATCGTCGCCAAGGCTGGCGGCGTCAATGGTGCTCAGGCACCGGCCCCGGCCAATTCCAGGGCGGCGCGCGCGGCGGCGGCCACTTCACTCCATCGGTCGGATAACGGACTGGACGCAGTGAATGCGGCGGCGCGCAGCATGCAAAGCGACGCCCCGGCCTGCAATACCTGCGGCCATATCACTATCCGCAGCGGCACCTGCTACAAATGCCTCAACTGTGGCAACAGCATGGGCTGCAGCTGATCATAAATTGTTCATTCACGGACGGTATTAACCATAATTCAGTTCCCCCATGTTGATGGGGGAATTTTTTTTGGGGGGGTGTTGACGGGGGAGTTTTTTGGAAAGGGTAAATGTTTTATAACCAATAAATTGCCGCTGACGGAGGTTTTGGCAGGGAAATTGTCCGTTTGCTATCCTGTGGCAGAAAATATGGTTATTTTTTGCGGTCCGCCTGCAGTATCTTTCGTAAGTATTTACCGGGATAACACTTATACGATCCCTCGAAATAATTTAATAAGGTTTTTGTCGTTGATATCCATATAACCCTAAAAATGAAAAACAACATGAAACGTATCCTGGTAGCAGCAATTGTAATTCTTACTTCGATCTCTTTATTCTCTTGCAGTCATAGTGTTACTCCCGGAGAAGCAGCCAGCCATCACTACGGTCATTGCCGCGACGTTCGCTAGTCAATGACCTACAAAATAGAGGTTTAGGGCAAACTTAATTTTTGGGCCATCTGCAATGCAGGTGGCTTTTTTAGCTATTTTCGCCCTAATGACTATTCAATTTGGCTACGACAAGAAGCAGGTGCTTGATGGGCTGCGGGGACATTTTTTCGGGAGGCCTGAGATAAGGATCATGGCTATCATTATCAACGTTTTTGCGATACTTTCCGCCGTCCTGTTCTACCTCAAGAGGATACAGCCGTTGCCATTTCTCATCTTCTCCTTACTCTGGGTCGTGCTGTGGATCGCCATCCGGCGCATCCTGCCGCTGAGCATATATAAAAGGTCTGCTACATTTCAGGATACGTTTACGCTGACGCTTGAGGACAAGGGCATACTCCTGCAGACAAAGAAAGGCAGCCAGTTGTGGGGTTGGGATGATTTTAGCGGATTCAAGGAGACGGCCTATTTCTTTCATGTTTATTTCAATGCCCGGTCGTTCTTTCTGATCCCCAAGGACTCGTTCAAGGATATAACCGAGATACAAGAGGCGCGCAAGCTGTTGAAGGAAAGGATTAAGGGGTAGAGCTGCACTGGCGGGGCGCGGGCGCCCGGTTATTTTGGTTTGTATTTCGCCTCGTCAAAGATGACTCTTGCGGGTACGTGCATCAGCTCGGCCACGGGCATGTCCTTATGCATGTCCGCGTATTTCTTCACGATCTGCCAGCCCACCCAGGTCCCGATATTCCCCGGCGACGCTTCGGGCATCCCCAGCGTCTTTGGATTCTCGCCGATATAGTTCTTGATAATATCCGGGTCGGCCGTGTAGAGGTCGTTCTGTAAGAAATAGCCCCAGATGCTGACTTCATTGGCGGAGCACCACTGCAGCTGTGCCTGTGTATAGCCGGTGACGATGCTATCCGGCGCATCGGGCTGCAGCTTGCCGCCCAGCCACCAATAACGGCCCTTGACGATCATCTGTTCGATCAATGGCCGGCCATCGCTGCTATCCGGACATACGTCTTCCGACAGATTGCGCAGACAGTTGACTGTGATATACTCCGGCTCGAATTTTCTCGAGATATACTGAGGATACATATCCTGTCCCTGCGGTGAAAGATAGTAGGAGAAATTCCGCCCGGCATAGGATTGCAGGCCGATGGCAAGTGCGTGTGCAGTCAAGGCGATGCCGGGGCCGTCAAACGGACCGATAAATGCCACCGTCTTTTCGGGCAGGCGGTACTGCGGGAAATAATATTTTATGTATTTGAATCCCAGCTTGAGCTCTTTTTCCAGCCAGCCCAGGTCCTTATAGCGAGCTTCGATCGAGTCCCTGACGGGAAGATAGGTGGTGAGGAATTGACGGGACGCTGCAAACGCCGTATGACTTGTGTCGGACAGCGGACCGGCCCCCAGGATATTACCGACAAAATCACCCGTAAACCAAGGGTACTGCCGGCTTAGACGATAGAGACCGGGGACGATATTGTTGGTGTCCAGCGAAAAGAAGGCGGTGTCGTAACGTTCGATGCGGACGTCTCCCACGGTGACGGACCCCAGATCGGGACGGCCATTCCTGTTGCCACAGGCGGCAAAGACGAAGAGGAGGGCGAATAGCGCTAAATATTTCATTGCATTCGTATAACGGCAAACAGGTCAGTGGATTGTATGGCCTCTAGCCCAAAGATCCGTATTTAACGTAACTTTACATTCATGAAGATCGCACTGGCCCAACAGAATTATCATGTCGGCAATTTCGAAGAGAACACCCGCAAGATACTCGAAGGCATTCGTCAGGCAAAAGACGCAGGAGCCGACCTGGTCGTCTTTTCTGAATTATGCGTCTGCGGCTACCCCCCAAGGGACTTTCTTGAGTTCGAAGATTTTATCGCACAGTGTTACACCGCCATCGACCGCATCCGCGAGCATGCGGATACCATCGGGGTCATCGTCGGCGGGCCCGCGCGCAATGCTGCGAAAGAGGGAAAAGACCTTTTCAACGCCGCCTGGCTCCTCTATGAAAAGGAGATAAAAGGCGTCGCGCACAAGACCTGTCTGCCTACGTACGACGTGTTTGACGAATACCGGTACTTCGAGCCCGCCTGGCAGTGGCAGGTCATCCCTTTCAAAGGCAAGAAGATTGCTCTCACGATCTGCGAAGACATCTGGAATTTAGGCGACAACCCGCTGTACCGCGTCTGTCCGATGGACCAGCTGATGAAGCAGCATCCCGACGTGATGATCAATATCTCCGCCTCTCCTTTCGACTACGACCACGACGACGACCGGAAAGAGGTCGTTCGCCAGAACGTGCTGAAATACCGGCTGCCGATGTACTATTGTAATGCAGTGGGATCCCAGACGGAGATCGTCTTTGACGGCGGGACTGTCGTCTATGACAGCCATGGCAACCTGGTAAAGGAGATGAAGTATTTTGAAGAAGACTTTGCCGTAGTTGACCTGCCGCATCCCGTGCCACCTTTATACGAAGAGCTGCTACCGGGCCTTTCGATAGCCGTCGGGCACAATAAGCCGGACGAGGATGAAGAGGCGTCTATGCATAGCGCAGGGACGACGACCCAGGCTGCGCCCCAACCCACGACGCTCACGACGGGTCACCCCGACCGTCCTGCGGATATCTTCGACAAGGACATGCGCGTCTCCCGCGTTACGGACCCGGACAGGATACTCGGCTATCTCACCCGCGAAGACAATATCGCCCAGATATACAATGCGCTTATTCTCGGCATCCGCGACTATTTCTCCAAGATGGGCTTTGCGAAGGCCATCATCGCCAGTAGCGGTGGCATCGACAGCGCTGTGACCCTTGCCCTGGCGTGCGAAGCGCTGGGTCGCGAGAATGTGCGAGCTATATTACTGCCTTCCGAATTCTCGACCTCGCATTCCGTCAGTGATGCAGAGCAGCTGTCGCGCAACCTGGGCAATCCATACGATATCATTCCTATCCGCGAGGTATATGACGCGCTGATACATACGCTTGCTCCGGTATTCAAGGATATGCCATTCGGACTTGCCGAAGAGAACCTTCAGAGCCGCACCCGCGGGAATATCGTGATGGGGCTCGCCAATAAGTTTGGCTATGTCATGCTGAATACCTCCAATAAGAGCGAGCTGTCTACGGGCTACGGCACGTTGTATGGCGATATGGCCGGCGGTCTCAGCGTGCTGGGCGATGTCTATAAAGGACAGGTATATGCGCTGGCCCGTTATATCAATCGCCAGGGCGAGGTCATCCCCGCCAATATTCTCGAGAAGGCGCCTTCCGCGGAGCTCCGCCCCGGCCAGAAGGACAGCGACAGCCTGCCCGATTACGATGTGCTGGACAAGGTGCTCTATCAATACATCGAAAGAAGACAGGGACCAAAGGAGATCGTTGCGATGGGCATCGACGAGGCGGTGGTGAGACGGATACTGCGCCTTGTGAATACCAGCGAATATAAGCGAAACCAGTTCTGCCCGATCATAAGGGTCAGCTGCAAGGCGTTTGGCGTGGGACGGCGCATGCCGATCGTTGGAAAATATTTATCGTAGGAGGGGGACAGGGGCGGTTAGCGGCTCAGCACGATCACGTATCTGGTGTTCGATGTGCCAAGCTTTTGGTCTGCATATATCTCGAGCCGGTGTTGTGTAAGTGTCCGGATCTTGTAGTATTGATCCTGAAAATAAATAGTGCTGTCGTGATTTTGAAAGGCCCACATGAAGGGGAAGCCGTCTTTCTTTGATTCCAGCTGGGAATAGCCGGTGCCGTCTTTGCGGAAGATGACCATGTTTTCCTTTTCGCTGCCAGCGATACGAGGATCAAGCGCGTCAAAAATGCCGTCATCGTTGGAGTCGAAGCCAGCCTTCTCGTATTTCCATGGATTTGCCGTCAGCAGGTCAAGATCTTTCCCGGATGGGTTCTTGTCCGAACAACCGGCCAGCAATGATCCTGTCAGAAGCGATCCCGCCAGCAACGCTCCGGTCACCAATGATCCGGCCAGGAGAGAGAATATGGTCAATTTAATAGGCATTCTCACTAAGGTTACGGTTGGACTGAAAGAAAGGTTGTCCGGTTTAAATGAGCAAACGTCTATAGACGCATAATTATTGCTTATATATATAATTAAATTTATATTAAAAACTTGTTCGGGACAGACTATTGGGGGACTCATAAAATTGGCAAGCTACTTGCCTCATAAAAATTCTTATTTTTAACCCCTAGCTGGATTAGTCCAGTGTGTTTCACCAGATAAGCCATAATTATCAGAAATATGCTTTATACAGCAGAAGATATCAGACAGCTAAACAATAAGATCCAATACCAGGCCGCCTTTATCGACAGGCTTAGGGATGAGGTCGGCCGTGTCATTATCGGTCAGCACCATATGCTCGACCGCCTGCTCATCGGTCTCCTGAGCAACGGCCACGTCCTGCTGGAGGGCGTCCCGGGTCTTGCCAAGACATTGAGCATTAAGTCATTGTCGCAGGCCATCCACGCGAAATTCAGTCGGATACAGTTTACGCCCGACTTGTTGCCTGCGGACGTCATCGGAACGATGATCTACAATCAGCAGAAACACGAGTTTGTGGTGCGTAAAGGACCGATCTTTGCCAACTTCGTGCTGGCGGATGAGATCAACCGTGCCCCGGCAAAGGTCCAGAGCGCCCTGCTCGAAGCCATGCAGGAGCGGCAGGTGACCTTGGGCGACACCAGCTATAAATTAGAGGAGCCTTTCCTGGTGCTTGCCACGCAGAACCCCCTTGAACAGGAGGGGACTTATCCGCTGCCGGAAGCACAGCAGGACCGATTCATCATGAAGGTCATCGTAGACTACCCCACTAAGCAAGAAGAGCAGCTCATCATCCGCCAGAATGTACAGGGCGTCCAGTCTGCAACAGTCGAGCAGGTCGTCTCGATGCAGGAGATCATGCAGGCCAAGGACCTGGCGCGGCAGATATATATGGACGAAAAGGTGGAGCACTATATACTTGATATTGTTTTTGCGACGAGGACGCCGGAGAAGTACAAGCTGGAGAAGCTGAAGCCTCTGATCGCCTATGGAGGTAGTCCCAGGGCCAGCATCAACCTCGCCCTTGCGGCAAAGGCTAACGCCTTTTTGAACAAGCGGGGCTATGTCATTCCCGAAGATGTCCGCTCGATCTCCAAAGACGTCCTGCGTCATCGTATCGGTCTGACCTATGAGGCCGAAGCCGAGAATGTCAACGTCGAACATGTGATCGATGAGGTTCTGAAAGTCATTCCTATACCTTAATGGAGAGTAGCATGCTCACTACTGCCGAAATATTAAAGAAGGTAAGGGAGCTGGAAATTAAGAGCAAGAGGCTCACCCGCCACCTTTTTACCGGAGAATACCACAGCGCTTTCAAAGGAAGAGGAATGAGCTTTCGGGAAGTGAGGGAGTATGCCCCGGGAGACGATATACGTTTTATCGACTGGAACGTCAGCGCCCGGTTCAATCACCCCTTCAGCAAGCTTTTCGAGGAAGAGCGCGAGCTGTCTGTGATGCTGCTTGTGGATGTCAGCGCCAGCTCGCTTTTCGGTACCGTCCATGCGCGGAAGAAGGACCTGATCACCGAGGTCTGCGCCGTTCTCGCCTTCTCGGCCGTCAACAACAATGACAAAGTAGGCGTGATCTTCTTCAGCGACCGGATAGAAGCCTATATCCCCCCGAAGAAGGGAAGGGAGCATGTCCTCTATATTGTCCGCCAGCTGCTGACGATCGAGCCCAAACGAAAGGGTACGCATCTTGGCGAAGCGATCCGATTCCTCAACCAGTCGATGCGTCAGAAAGGTATCGTCTTTTTGCTGAGCGATTTCCTTGACGACAACGGATTTGAGGACGCGCTGAAGGTGGGTGGGAAGAAACACGATTTCATCGGCATCAAGTTCTACGACAAGATGGATATGGAGCTGCCGGCTATCGGGCTGATCGAAGCCGAGGACTCTGAGACGGGCGGCCGCCAGTGGGTGGACACCAACGACTACCTGGTCCGCACGAATTACCAACAATCTTTTTTTAACCAGACGGAGCTATGTAAAAGCATTTTTCAAAAGGCCGGGTGTGACCTCCTGCACCTGCGTACGGACGAAGACTATGTTAAAATATTACAGCGCTTCTTCGTCGGACGTCACCGGCCGGGATAGTTTCATGAGAAGGATACGAGTATATACCATCGCCGTAGTCATATGCCTCTTTCCAGCGGGGTTTCTGCTTGCACAGAGACGGCATCCCCCGGCTACCCCGGCCCCTGTCCTGAAGGCGACCGTAGACAAGCAGAAGATCGTTATCGGCGAACCGATACAGTTGATGCTGGAAGCCACCGTCACAGGCGACGCCCCGCTGATCTGGCCCAACCTGGATAGCCTGCCGCATTTTGATTTTATAGAAAAGGGAAAGGTCGATTCGACGATTAAAAACGGCGAGCGCTACTACCGACAGTATCTGACGGTGACGAGCTTTGACTCCGGCGCTTACGCCATACCGCGTCTTACTTTTATCGAAGGAAATAAGAAATTTTTTAGCGACTCTGTCCGCATCGATATCGGCTATTCGAAATTCGACCAGTCCAAAGACTACCACGATATAAAGGATATTATCGAGGTCCCCAACCCCTTTGCGAAGTGGTTCCCCTGGATCGTGGGCGGCGTGGCCTTAGTCTGTCTGGCGCTGGTCATCTGGCTTGTCCGCATGCGAAAGTTGCGGAAGGCGGGTGCAGCGGCGAAAGACGAGCCGCAGCTGACACCGTATGAAGAAGCGATCTCGCAGCTGCGACAGCTGGAGCTCCAGAAACACCTGCTCTCCGACGGATCTGCGAAATTCTACTACAGCCGGCTGGGAGATATCTTCCGGTATTTCCTGCTGAAACGGCTCGGCATCGCGAGCCTTGCCGAGACCAGCGATGAGCTTATCGGGCAATTGAGGCGGCTTTCTCTGCCCGGTGAACAGTTTGCAGCGTTGTCGGATACGCTGCGTATGAGCGATTTTGTGAAGTTTGCAAAATATCAACCGGGACTCGCTGAAGGCGAACAGCATCATCAGTCGATACGCGGCGCGGTTGAAACGCTGGAGAAAATGACGGTGGCTAAGGAGGCTGCGGCTGCTGCTTCTGCTGCGGCTCCGGCCGGCGGCCAGGTATCGGAAACGTCCACCTCAAAATCGGAAAATAAAACAACTAATTAGTGTTCTACAACTGGTACCAAAATATATACTTTTCTCAGCCCGCTTTCTTCGGGCTGTTGATCCTATTGCCGGTACTCATTTTCTGGGAGATCAAGAAGTCCGACCGTGCGCAGGCGACCATCATGGTGTCGTCGGTGGGCCAGTTCCGTGGTGCGCGCTCCTGGAAGAACATGCTCCGCCCGCTGCCCTTTATCTTTCGCCTGCTCGCCCTGGCGTGCATCATCCTCGCCCTGGCCCGGCCGCAGACGCGAAATGACGAGCAGCTGGTGACGGGAGAAGGCATCGACATCGTCCTCTGCCTCGATATCAGCGGCAGCATGCTTGCCCAGGACTTTACACCTAACCGAATGGAGGCCGCCAAGAATGTAGCGGGAGAGTTCATCGATCATCGCCCCACTGATCGCATAGGGCTGGTCATCTTCTCGGGTGAGAGTTTTACCATGTGCCCGCTGACGACGGACCGCATCGTCCTCAAGACACAGCTCGCCAACGTACAGAGCGGCCTGCTGGAAGACGGTACTGCCATTGGTTCGGGTCTGGCGACCGGCGTCGACCGGCTGCGCAATTCGCCATCCAAGAGTAAGGTCATCATCCTGCTGACCGACGGGGAGAACAACGGCGGTCTGATCGATCCCAATACCGCAAAAGAGATCGCCAAATCTGTCGGCGTCAAAGTATATACGGTAGGCATGGGTACAGAGGGCTTTGCCCCCGTCCCTATTCAAACCCCCAACGGCGTCATCTATCAGAAGGAAAAGGTCAATATCGACGAAAAGCTGCTGACCCAGATCGCCACCGAGACGGGCGGCCGCTACTACCGTGCCAAGGACAACGAAAGCCTGAAGAACATCTACAGCGAGATCGACCAGCTCGAGAAGTCGAAGATCGAGACGGCGACGCTGCGCCGCTATACCGAGCAGTTCTATCCCTTCGCGCTGGCTGCCGCGCTGCTGCTGCTGCTGGAACTGTTGCTGAGGTGGACGTTGCTGAGGAAGTTTCCGTGATGCCGTATCTTCACACCATGACAGGAAAAGTTTATAAATCCACGGGCAGCTGGTATGTCGTAAAGACGGCCGACTCTGTGACGTGGAATGCCCGGCTCCGGGGAACGTTCAAGCTGGACGGGATCACTTCCACCAACCCACTGGCTGTCGGGGACGATGTTACAATAGAGCCAGAGAATACCGAGGAGAATACGGCGCTAATAACGGAAATACACGACCGAAAAAATTATATCAATCGGCAGTCTCCCTCGCACCGGATGCAGCACCACATTGTGGCGGCAAATATCGACCAGTCGCTGCTGGTCGTCACGCTGAAGGAGCCCCGCACGTCCCAGGGGTTTATCGATCGCTGGCTCGTCACCTGTGAGGCGTATCATGTTCCTGCGATCTTATTATTCAACAAAAGCGATCTCTACCGGAAGAAGGAAGAGGAGAAATATGCTGCCTGGAAGGAGATGTATGAGCATATAGGCTACCGTCTTATCCGTATGAGCGTCCAAACGGGGGAGGGGCTCGACGAGGTCCGGCGGCTGCTTGCGGGAAAGATCAGCTTGTTAAGCGGGCACTCGGGGGTAGGGAAGTCTTCTTTTCTCAATGCGTTGTTCCCGGAGCTGCGTCTCAAGACGCAGGGTGTCAGCGGGTGGAGTGGGAAGGGGATACATACGACGACTTTTGCGGAGATGTTTGATCTGCCGCGCGTGGGGAGTGAGGTGGATGACTTGGGAGGGACGGGTGAATTGGGTGGGGTGGCAGAAGCGGGTATGGCGGGTGATTTGAGTGGGGGGATGACTGCTGATAACCCCGGACGGATTATCGATACGCCCGGTATGCGGGAGTTCGGCCTGGTCGATATCAGCCGGCAGGAGCTGTCCGGCTATTTCCCGGAGATGCGCGCGCTGGCGGGGCAGTGTCAGTTCAACAACTGTCTGCATCTCGAGGAGCCGGGGTGCAAGGTAAAACAGGCTGTCATCGACGGACAGATCAATCCGGACAGATATGAAAGTTATCTCTCGATACTTGGCTCGATAGAAGAGAATAGTTATTGAGGAGATGGACTGCGTGAGCCTCCCCCCGCGAGACGGGCCCGCGCAACTTCGCGCGCCGCGAAGCTTACTTATTTTCCGGAACTGCTGTCACGTTGTGTCCCTCTTCTTTTATTTCCTCCTTTAACGGGGCGGGCTGCTTCTCGTCCCGCTCGTCCCCAAATAACATACCCCAGGGTTTGAGACTGTCTATCCTGTCAAATACGATCTTGGCAATGGCGATCACCGGAATGGCCAGGAAGGTTCCGGGTATCCCCCAAACCGCCTCGCCGACGATCACGCCAAAGACGGTGATCAATGCGTTGATCCTGACCTTCGAGCCTACGATCACCGGCAGGAGCACGTTGGAATCGACTAAGTGGATGCCCAGGATCGTGCCGATCACCAGCAGCAGCTTGGCTGTACCGGCCGTGGCAAAGGTGACCAGCGTGCTCAGACACAGCGCGGTGAAGATGCCGATATAGGGAATAATATTGAAGAGCCCGGTCAGCAGCCCCAGCAGGATCGCGTATTTGATGCCCAGTATCCAGAGCGCGAGACAGGTGGCCGCGGCCACGATGACCATCTCCAGCAGCAGTCCCATGATATACTGCCTGATCTTGGTCTGTATCTGGGCTATTATGTCATAAACGATTACCGCGTTCTCCTCCTTGAACACGGCCACCAGGAACTTTACGATCAGCCGCCGGTAATAAAGGAGGAAGAAGGTGTCGATAAAGATAAAAACCAGGAAAAGGAGCAGGGAGGAGAGGGAGATCAGTGTTGATCCAATGACCGAAGAGCCGGTTTCCAGCAGCTTGCTGACGGCGTTGTTGACATAGTTGTTCTGCTGCTTGATCCGGACGTGGAACTTCGTCGATATCCACTGCTGGAGCTCGTTGACAGAGGAGAGCACCTGCTGCTTGAACTGTGGCCAGTCTTCCGCCAGGCTGCTGACCTGGGCGCCAACCAGGTAAAAAAGACCCACGAGGGCGAGAACCAGGAGGAACACCGACAGCAGGGAGGCCATGCTGCGGGGCACCCGGCAGCGCCGCTCGATAAAATTGGCAACCGGGAGCAGCATGACGGCGAACAAAAGGGCAAAGACCAGGGGGGCCAGGAAGGACTTGCCCCACATTGCGATATAGAATAAGGCGATCAGACTCACAAGCACCATCGCCAGCTTGGTATAGAATGGCTGTTTCAGTAACATATGGGATAAATATAGCCAAAAAAACAAGACCCGGCTGTTAAGCGGAGGGACGATCAGCTAACTCGGGGCGGGACGATCAAGCAATTGGCGGAGGGACGATCAAGCAACCCGTGGAGGACCGGGGGGATATCGCGAGGCAGGTGGGGGTATACAAAAAAAAAGGCCGGCCCGCCAGGGTCGACCTCAAAGATCGGCAAACATTCGTCAGACAATCCGCCATGAAGCCCGGGACGCTAGGACATATAACGGCGAGCCGTATTGATCAGCAATTTGCTTTCCAGGAACTTCGCAACTTCTACCACCGCGTCGTTGTCTTTCCGGGGAGCTTCCCGGAATTTGCGGGGATAGATGGATATACCGGTGTAAATATTATAATGAAGGGTCAGGATATGCCCCTTGTAAAGAAAGTCCCACATCAGGGAATCGAAATCATCTGTCTTTTGGGTGAACTTGATGTCAAGGTCGTCAGAGAGAATGTTGGCAACTTCGTAGAAGCGTTTTAGTCCGCAGTCGTCGTCGATGACGGCTTCTGTACAGCCGAAATCGGTACGTAGAGTTAAAGGGCTCATAGAGTAGGGATTTTTATAGTTTATGTTTAGGATTGTAACCTTTATAATCGAACCGCCCGTCCGGCGGACCAACCACTTCACTACGCCTTGAACTTCGGTCCTTTGGGAACTTTTTCCCCGCTAAGGATCCGCTCTGCTCCCACATTCTTCCCATCACTCGGGCATCCATACTTCGGTCCGAACATGCTGTGCATCCACCCGCATGACGAGCCTCCGATCAATAAAATGGTCAGGAAAAAAAGGAGAAGTATGGGTTTACGAGCTTTCATGGGATATCTATATAACGAATTTAAACCTACAAATATTATCCTGCATTTGCAAGTGAACCCCCTATTTTAACCTTGAAAAGCCCCTTTTGCCCAGTCTTTTAGGGTAACTGGGTAGGTATAGAGCGCCCTTTGCGGCCCCTCTCCTCCGCAGGGGGACTGCCCGTTGTGGGCCGGCCGGCTTATGCAGCGATGCATCCCATCGGCAACGCATTGATTCAGCGACGCATTGATTCAGCGAGGCATTGATTTGCCAATGCATTGATTCGGTAATGTATTGATCCGGCGACGTCTAGCGTACTTCCTGCATCTCGTTGGCGGCATTTACGTCCTTGAACCAGCCGGCATAGATACAATAATGGTTGGCGATGCGCTCGATCTGTCCCGAGATGAGGTCGGCAGGGATGTCCTTGATCTTTCTGGCCGGTATGCCGCCATAGATGGTTCCCGATTCGACTTTGGTGCCTTCTGTGACGACTGCGCCGGCGGCGATGATCGAGTTCTTGCCTATCTCCGCGTTGTCCATTATAATGGCGCCCATTCCGACAAGGACCTTGTCGCTGAGCGTACATCCATGAATAATCGCGTTGTGGCCAATGGAAACCTCGTTGCCGATGGTAACGCTTGTCTTCTGGTAGGTGCCGTGAATGATCACGCCATCCTGGATATTCACCTTGTCGCCGATGGTGATGCTGTTGACGTCACCCCTTACCACTGCATTGAACCAAACGCTGCATTTGTCACCCATCTTTACATTACCTACGATCGTGGCATTGGGAGCAATAAAACAATTTTGTCCAAACTGAGGGAACTTTCCTTCTACCGGTAGTATAGTAGCCATATTAAGAGTTTTGAGTCCAGGAAATTATTGACAATCTAATTTACGAACTTTGCGTCTCAATGCATACTCAAAATCACCGCTTATTTCTGCAACACGTCGCCCAGACGTCATCTGCTCCGCTGGCTATCGAAATTGCGAAGGCGGAGGGGCTTTATCTCCATGATCCTGCAGGTAAAACGTATCTGGACCTCATTGGAGGCATCAGCGTCTGCAATACCGGACACCGCCATCCCCGTGTCGTGCAAGCGATAAAGGACCAGGCCGATCGCTATCTGCACCTACTGGTCTATGGCGAGCTGATACAGTCGCCTCAGGTGGAGTATGCTACCCTGCTCGCCGGCGAGCTGCCTCCTTCCCTCAATGCGGTATATTTTACCAATAGCGGCGCGGAAGCGACGGAGGGGGCTATGAAGCTTGCCAAACGGGTAACGGGACGTACGGAGATCGTGGCCTTTAATCAATCCTATCACGGCAGCACGCAGGGCGCGCTCAGCGTCATGGGCGACGAATACTGGAGAAACGCTTTCCGACCATTGCTACCCGGTATCCGCCACGTCGAATACAATACTGCGGCTGCGCTGGAGATCATCACCGATCAGACGGCCTGCGTTATTGCAGAGACCGTTCAGGCCGAAAGGGGAGTCTATGTTCCGGATCGTGTGTGGCTGCAGGCCCTTCGTGAACGTTGTGACCGCACCGGGACTTTGCTGGTCCTGGATGAGATACAGGTTGGGTTTGGGCGTACTGGCAGTCTCTGGGGCTTTACCGGGTACGGCGTGATTCCTGATATTCTGCTGCTGGGCAAGGCGCTGGGAGGAGGACTGCCGCTGGGCGCCTTTATCGCCGACCGCAACATAATGGCGACGCTGACCGAAAGACCTGTGCTTGGACATATCACCACTTTTGGCGGTCACCCGTTGTCCTGTGCCGCGGGGCTGGCCTCGATGAAGGTGCTGCTGGAAGAGAGCTGGATCGCTGGCGTCGCCGCGAAGGAAAATCTTTTTCGGCAGCTGCTGGTTCACCCGGCTATCCGGGAAGTGCGAAGCGCCGGCCTGCTGATCGCCGTCGAATTTGAAAGTTACGAGCAGAACAAACGTATCATCGATACCTGTATAGCCAACGGATTGCTGACGGACTGGTTCCTGTTCGCTCCGCAATGCATGCGTATCGCTCCGCCGCTGACGATCACGGAAGAGGAGATCAGGAAGGCGTGCGTAATTATTTTGGGGGCGATTGCTAATTAATTTTGTAGGTTTGTATAACTTTGTTGGGGCAAGCTAATAGTGCAACTTACTACACCTACGTTCCTTCCTCGTATTACTCCCACGGATAAGTGAAGTATCCGTATTGTAATCTTAAAATAGTTTAATTATGTCACAGTTTTTGGACCAAAAAGAACTGTTCGACAATATTTTGTTTCTCAAGGAAGATGAGAGGCAGAATCCATTGGGAGTGATCGAACAGTTTTTCAATGACTATCGCCTGCATGAATGCCGGCATACCCTATGGGCAATGGTGCAAACCTGCCTGACCACGGACAACGCGGAATTCAGCGACCCGGAGGAGAGAGGGAATCTGATACATCAGTACAAGGACCTGGAAAGGTTGCTTGAGGCTGGTACCTTGCTGGTACAGGGACGGCAGGGGAATAGCGCTTAGCCCTGGCTGGGGGATAGAGGGAGTGGCGAATGGTAAGGGATGACGAATGATGGGGGATGGCACTTGGGGAAAGGATGAGGGGGAGTGGCGACTGATGGGGAAGTCGGCCGATGAGGGGGTGGAGGGGAATGGTGATTGGGCTTGGTGAGATATGCGGGCGAATGGCGAATAACCCTGGAAGAAATGAACCACGAAAAAAGATTTGCTCTGAGAAAACCAAACCCGTTGTTTTTCCGTATATCCTACTGAATGAGAAGAATAATTTTGGCTAGGAATTTGATTAGTTATCCCTGCTTTCCAGCGGGGATTTTTTTTGAATGTACACTCCGTGAACCGCAGAAGCCTGCTGCAGGTTGGCCTATATGAGGGGGCACCCCGTGAACCGAATCATCTTACCCCTGTATCAGCCGGAAAACCAACACGGCCAGCAGGCAGCCCAGCACTGGCCCCAGGACCGGGATCCACGCATATCCCCAATCGGCGTCCCTTTTGCCGGGGACTGGCAGCAGCGCATGCATGATCCGTGGCCCCAGGTCGCGGGCGGGATTGATCGCATAGCCGGTGGGGCCGCCAGGTCCGAGGCCGATGCCCAGCACCAGCAGGCTCACCGGAAGAGCGTCCAGCGCCCCCAGCGTGCTTGACGGCGATGCTATGAACAATATCCCGATGATCAGCACAAAGGTCGCGATGGTCTCCGTGACCAGGTTGTCCCGGTAGCTTCGTATAGCCGGCGCAGTGCAAAAGACGGCCAGCTTGGCGTTTGCATCCGCGGTTGCGCCGAAATGAGGCCGGAAACATAACCACGCCACCAGCGAGCCCACCATCGCGCCCAGCATCTGCGCTGCGATATACAGGGGCACAGACGCCCAGGGAAACTTCCCCAGCACGGCAAAGGCGATCGTCACAGCAGGATTAAGATGCGCCTTGCTGGAAGCAGCCGAACAATACACGCCTATAAAAACGGCCATCGCCCAGCCAAAGCTGATCACGATCCATCCGCTGTTATGCCCTTTGCTTTTTTCAAGGACCACATTGCTGACTACGGTCTGTCCGATAAAAAGAAGAAGACCGGTCCCGATAAATTCGCCCCAAAATGGCGTCATGGTATGTTAGTTTAGTTGATGGCTTTTACCAGATAACCCTCTGCAAGGGTTTTGAACTCTTCGACCTGCAGGTCCTGCCAGGCGCTGTCCTTTCCCAGCTCGTCCGCCAGCAAGGCCGCCACCATCGGCGCGGCATCGATGGCTGCCTGTGCATCCAGCAGCAGCGAACGGGTGCGCCGGCTAAGCGCGTCCTCGAGTGTCATACACATCTCTTCCCGGGCTGCCCAAACGATCTCCGCCCTGATATAGGGCAGCCGATGGTGCAGCCGCTCACCAAGCAGCGGGTGTACCTCAACGATAGCTCGTATCGCATCTGCATCTGTACCGTGATAGTGCAGGGGGCCTTCTTCCAGATCTTTGTCGGAACTGCTTCGCCACGTTCCTCCTCGATCGTACCCTTCGCTGTCGCTCGGGTAAGCCGCCGGCGCCCCGTGTATCGGGAGCCGGGAGGTGATACATTCTTTCATGGGCAGACCGGCCTTCTCGATAGCCGTATTCACCGTGTCCTCTGCCATACGCCGGTAGGTTGTCCACTTCCCGCCAGTCACAGTCACGAGCCCGGAATCCGCCACGAGGATCAGGTGGTCTCTCGACAGCTCGGCCGTCTTCTTGCTGCTGCTCTTCACCAGCGGTCTCAGCCCCGCATAGACGCTGCGGATATCGGCGGCGGTAGGCACTTTCTTGAGGTACCGGCCTATCTGTTTAAGTATAAAGTCGACCTCTTCCGGCAGGGCCCGCGGCTCGATGTCCACGTGGTCCACCGGCGTGTCGGTCGTCCCAATGATGATCCTGTTGTGCCAGGGTACGGCAAACAGCACCCGACCGTCGTCGGTGTGCGGCACGAGTATGGAGGCTTCGCCCGGTAGAAAATCCTTGTCGAGCATGATATGCACACCCTGGCTGGGCGCGATGATCGGCTCGCTGCCCGGCTCGTCCATCTGCAGGATACTGTCCGTAAATACTCCCGTTGCATTGATAACGACTCTGGCGTTTATGGTATACTGCTGTCCGCTGATGCCGTCTGTCGCCACGACGCCGGATATCCTGCCGTTCTTTTTCAGCAGCTGTTCGACCTTGCAATAATTGAGAAGGGTTGCGCCCTGTTCGGCCGCGGTCATCGCCAGGTGGATCGCCAGCCTCGCGTCGTCGAACTGACCGTCATGATAGAGTACGCCGCCGCGTAATCCTTCGTCGTCGAGGGTGGGGGCGAGCTCCAGCGTTTCTTCCCTCGACAGCAGCCGCGACTTGCCCAGACCCAGATCGCCCGCCATCCAGTCATAGACTTTTAGGCCGATGCCATAGAAGGGACCTTCCCACCATTTATAGTTGGGAACGATGAACGACATATTCTTAACCAGGTGTGGGGCGTTGCGCCACAAAATACCCCGCTCGTGCAGCGCCTCCGTGACCAGCTTGATATTCCCCTGTTGTAAATAACGTACCCCGCCATGCACCAGCTTGGTTGCGCGTGACGAAGTGCCCTTTGCAAAGTCGTTTTGCTCCAGCAGCAACGTGCTAAAGCCCCTCGAAGCAGCATCCACGGCCACGCCCAGTCCGGTGGCGCCGCCGCCGATGATACAGATATCCCATAATTCCCGGCCTTTTGCTCCAAGAGCCTGGACCATATTTTGTCGATTCATATAATTGTCTTTTGCAGGACCGCGACCCTCGCCGTCGCGCGTCCGCGCTATCGCCCATCGGCCCAGGCTATTGCCGCCTTCACCGCGCGCTGCCATCCGTTAAGCAATTCGTCTGCAGGCCCCGCCGCCATCGCCGGGTCGAAACGTCTGTCGACCTCCCACTGTTTGCGGATATCTTCTTCTGAACCCCAGTAGCCAACGCCAAGGCCCGCAAGATAGGCGGCCCCGAGCGCGGTAGTTTCCGTCACGGTGGGGCGCACAACGGGCACGCCGAGTATATCTGACTGGAATTGCATAAGGCCGTCGTTTGCCGTAGCGCCTCCGTCAACCCGCAGCTCTTTCAGCACGATGCCACTGTCTGCCTGCATGGCCTTAAGCACATCATAGGTCTGATAGGCGATGCTCTCCAGCGCTGCCCGGGCGATATGGGCCTGCGTCGTGCCGCGTGTCATGCCGAAAAGGCTTCCCCGCGCATGTTGGTTCCAGTGAGGAGCGCCGAGGCCTGCAAAGGCTGGCACCATATAGACACCGTCCGAGCTGTCGACCTTTGCCGCCAGCGCCTCGACCTCTTCCGAGCTGCGGATGAAATGCAGCCCGTCGCGAAGCCATTGTACTACGGCCCCGGCGATGAAGATGCTGCCTTCGAGAGCATATGTCGTCTGACCGTTGCGGGTCCAGGCGACGGTAGTGAGCAGATTATTTTTGGATTGAACGGCGTCGCTGCCCGTAAACATCAGCATGAAACAGCCGGTGCCGTAGGTATTCTTGACCATGCCCGGCTGCGTACAGAGCTGACCAAAAAGGGCCGCCTGCTGATCACCCGCGATGCCCGCGATGGGCACGCCTACGGAGCCGGGCGCCATGATGCTGGCCGTATTGCCATAGACCTCGCTCGAGCTGCGTACTTCCGGCAGGACGGCGGATGGAATATCAAAGAGTCGCAGGAGCTCGGTGTCCCACTCGCATTTGTGAATGTTGAAAAGCAGGGTGCGCGAGGCGTTGGTGCTGTCGGTAATATGCAGCTTGCCTGCTGTGAGCTTCCAGACCAACCAGCTGTCGATAGTGCCAAAAGCGAGCTCGCCTTTGTCGGCTTTTGCCCTTGCGCCCGGCACCTCGTCGAGGATCCATTTTAGTTTGGTAGCGGAAAAGTAGGCATCAATGACCAGCCCCGTTCGTTGTTGTATAAGGGCGGAATGGCCCTGGGCCTTCAACTGGTCGCAGTAGGCGGCGGTGCGCCGGTCCTGCCAGACAATGGCCGGGTGGATCGGGCGGCCGCTCTGGCGATCCCAGACAACTACAGTCTCCCGCTGATTGGTGATGCCGATGGCGGCGACGTCCTTTGTGGTGCTGTTGTTCTTGGCCAGCACCTCCGCCAATACGCTATATTGGGTGGACCATATCTCCTCGGGGTCGTGCTCCACCCAGCCGGGTTGTGGATAGTATTGCTTGAATTCCCGCTGAGCAATCTGTCGGATATGGCCGTTCTGGTCAAAGAGGATGGCCCTGCTGCTGGTAGTGCCCTGGTCGAGAGAGAGAACGTAAGAAGCTGGCATGTATCGTTATTGTTTAACAGGCTGTAATGTAATAAAAATACCGTGTTTTTACGCTTGCACAGGTTTCCAAAAAGATCAACCTTTGTTACACCCTCCCTTCCCCCCTATCCAAACGCCTTCCCAATGTTAATCGTGTGAATAATAAACCTAAGAAGCCCAATAGCTCCAGGTCCCGACGGAGGTTTTCGTTCAAGGATACAAGGACGAGGATAGCGATTGCCGTTTCGGTCATAGCAGGTTTGGCGGCTTTTCTCGCAAATATCCAGGATATTCGGCGCTTTGTTACCGATATATTTGATCCCGCCGGTGTTAAATTGGTAAGCGCCTCATTCACCGATTCCGATAGCCTCGACATACAGCTGAGAAATACCGGTAAAGATGTTTCCATTGTCAAACGAATTGACGTCATAATAAGGAAAAAATGGGTACTCGCCCCGGACGACGTCAACAAATCGGTGCTCGTCCCTTCCGGCAATTACAATCTGCAGATCGACACATTTGTAAAGCCGGGCGATATCATTACGAGAACCATTTCCCAGCAGCTCGAACCAGGAAAAGCCGACCGCTTCTTCGTTGCCGTCGGAGCACCGGAGAAAGATATCGAAGAAGGCTATGTTTATCTGACTGACGTGGTAGTCGTCTGTGACGAAGACGAGAAGACGCTAAAGAGGCCCAACGTCTTTTTTTACATAGAAGACAAGGGGGCAGTGTTCAACAAGCCCGAAGGGAATACACCGACTTTAAATTCGGCGACTGCCAGATCAATCGATAGCGTCCAGGGGCTGAAAAGCGGCCGGTTGAACGAACTGTTGAGATTATTGAAAGACAACTCCTAATACCTGAATATGTGAAACGGCTAATCTACCTGCCGATTGTATTTCTATCAGTGCTATGGGGATATCCCCTGCAAGCACAGAGCAGATACGCGCTCGTCATCGGCAACGGAAAGTACCAGTATGGCCGGACGCTTCGGAATTCTTCCAACGACGCCAGGCTGCTGCGGGATAAGTTGAATGACTGCGGCTTTAAGGTTATAGAAAAAGAAGACCTGGGAAAAGATGATTTTATAAAGGCTGTGAATGACTTCTTTTCAAAGATCCAGAATGCCCGGGCGGAAGCCCTTCTTTTTTACTCGGGACACGGGATACAATCGGCGGGAGAGAACTACCTTATCCCGGTAGACGCCGACCTCAACTCGGAGGAAGATATCAAACAAAAATGCGTGGGCCTGCAGTATCTTCTCGGCAAGATGAAAGACGCCGCTACCCGCGTGAATATAATCATCCTCGATGCCTGTCGCAACGATCCCTTTACAAAAGGATGGGACAAGGGAGAGGGCGAAAAGGGGCTGAGCGCGATCATCAGAACCCCTCCCCAGTCCTTCATTGCTTTTGCCACCGCTCCTTCCGAAGTCGCCAGCGAAGGAAAAGGAACCAATTCTCCCTATTCTGCGGCTATAGCCAAATTTATGTGCGAGCCGGGATGGAATATCTTCCAGGTGTTTCAGCAGGTATCCATTGAGGTGCGAAAACAGAATCCCCGGCAATTCCCATGGAACAATTATAACCTGGACAACGATTTTGTATTCATGAACGGAAAGGGATTCTCCGGCGGGCCAAGACCTATGGAATTTCTGATCACCGAAGACTGCATACTCTTTATTAACGGTCAGAAAAAAGGAAGCTTTCCCGGCGGAGCCCAATTTCAGATACCCAATCAGGAGTCGGGGGTGTACAAAATAAGAGTTGTCAACCAGCACGACTCGATGCAGTTCGTCGATACGGTTTACAATTATAACCCATCGAGCAATCCCGGTGACAACCTGATGTATATCCCGTTGAACAATATCGTCTTTGACCCGAACCTCAAGCCTATGCTCGATTCGCTGAGCCGGGATATGATCCGGATCGAGGGTGGGGATTTCTTTATGGGGTCGAAGGCGGGAAAAACGGACGAAACTCCCGAACACAGCGTCCATCTCAACGCATTCAGCATAGGCAGGGTCGAGGTCACACAGCGCCAGTGGCGACTTATCATGAAGGATAATCCCAGTTTTCACGGGGACTGCGACAACTGCCCGGTCGAGAACGTCAGTTGGGACGACGCGATGAAGTTCGTCTCCGCGCTCAACCAGGCCAGCGGCGATCACTACCGCCTTCCGACCGAAGCTGAATGGGAATTTGCCGCCCGGGGAGGCAATTTGTCCAATAACAATAAATTCAGCGGTAACTCCAGCATGAAAAAGGCCGGATGGTATTTCGATAACGCAACGGGAAGCACGCATCCGGTTGGAAGAAGGCCGGTCAACGAGCTCGGTCTGGCGGATATGAGTGGGAATGTGGCAGAGTGGTGCGCCGACTGGTATGCGTTCAATTATTACAACAACAGCAGGCGCGACAACCCAACGGGCCCGTCTGGCGGAACCGACAAGGTCGCCCGCGGCGGATCATGGAATGACTACGAAGACCTCTGTAAGACCAGTGCCCGTGACAAACACGGCGCAGATCACAAGGACAAGACCATTGGATTCAGGCTCGCGAGGGATTAGGGTATATCTTTTTCTACCGTAAAACCTTTTATATGAGAATCATTCTGATAATTATCAGCTTTCTCCTGCCCAGCGCCGTTATTAGTCAGATAAAGATTGGCGTTGAAGCCGGTCCGGTATATTCAAACCTCAGCCTGAAATACGAGACCCAATCTGAAATTGCTATTCCGGGGAGCAGCAACTACGGCGACAAGACAGGACATATCATTCCGCTGATCGGATATTCCGCAGGATGGGTGGTGGACCTCGGGCTGGCAGATGCATTTTCAATAAGGGTAGAGCTGCGATATTTGGAAAAAGGGTGGAAGGACGATGTAAAATATTTTGAAGGCCCCATCAGCGGCAGTCCTGCGGTGAAGAGTTATGACTACCAGGAAACGTATAAGCTGGATTATATTAACTTTCCTTTCTACCTCTTATTTTCTCCCCCTTTAAGGACGCAGCGGCTCATCGTCGGAATAGGTCCCACTTTTGGATTTGCTGTTTCGGGGAAATATACGTTTCACGTTAACCAGACTACCGACCCTTCCATTAAGGATTCCGTCGACATGATCGGCATACACGACTATCAGCGCAAACGCGCGGCGCTGAACGCAAACAACATGGACCTCGGCCTAGCCGTCATCGCAGGCATGGAATTCAGGAATGGTCTGTTCTTTCATCTTGGATTTAACCCGGGCCTGAAGAACGTGATGACCGACAGGTACGGCCCTTTTATTAATCGATACCTAAATGTCAGTGCAACCATCGGGTATTTTATCGGCAAACTATAATCGGCAGCTCATGCGAAAAATATACTACAGAACGCTTTTCTGGCTAATAATAGCTCTTTTCACCCGGGACATCAGCCATGCGCAGATTCGGCTGGGTATTACAGCAGGCTCGGTCATTTCCGGAGCATCCCAGGTCAGCAGTGGCAGCTTTGGCGGCGGTACGGCTACCAATTACGACTCCAGACGCCCATACTACAGTTATTTTGCGGGTTGTGTGGCGAACTACAACCTGGGGCCAAATTTTGTCCTGCGACCTATGTTGAGCTGGGTACGAGCAGGATGGAATACGGACGTAGTTTTTGGCGAGGACGGTAGAGTAGGGTGGACCAAAAAGTACAGGATCAACTATATAGAATTACCTATAGGGGCGTTCTACACGACTCCGGTCGGGCCTGGAAAAATGTATATAGGAGGTGGACCCAATTTGGCTTGCGCGATCAACGGCAAGTTCTCGGCCGGGCGGACAATCGGCTCTCCCGGTGATGACTTTCATGACATTATCGTTGGCGGAAATAGAAGTAATGTGAATGCTCCTTTTGAGCAGGACTCCCTTCGCATAAAGCGGATGAACTACGGTCTTTCCGCAGCAGTCGGATATGAGCTGAATGCAGGAATTTTTATTCATCTGGCCTTCGATTATGGATTGTCCACCATAACCCGATCAGATTTTTATGATAAGGACGCCAAATACCGCATCTTTCGCCTGGGGATCGGCTACTTGCTGAACCGCCGGCGATAGACCATTAAAAGTTTTTGCGGGAAATAATTTATTCATACATTTACGTAAGCACTTACGTAATTAATAGTATATGGACTTCTACACACGCACAGGCAAAATGGCTCTTGGCAGCCGTCTTCGCCGCCTCAGCGAAAGTATGACCGAGCAAGCTGCCGGCATCTATGATCTTTACCAGGTCGATCTTCAGCCCAAGTGGTTCCCTGTCTTCTATTCGCTGTCGCCCACGGAAGAAAAGTCGATCACCGATATCGCCCGGGAGATAGGCCATACCCACCCTTCTGTTAGCCAGATCGTGCGCGAACTGGCTACGAAGGGATATATTATTGAGAAGAAGGGAGAGGCGGACGGCCGTAAGAACTTTGTGCTCCTTTCGCCAGCCGGTCAGGCTGTGCGCGAGAAGATGCAGGCGCAGCTGGACGATGTCACTTCGGCCATTGAAAAGGCCATGACGGAGACGCACCACGACCTCTGGCGGGCTATCGGGGAGTGGGAATTCCTGCTGGAGCAGAAGAGCCTCCTACGCCGGGTTCAGGAAGAGAAGAAGGCGAGGGAGCGCAGCCAGGTTCAGATCGTGGACTATACCCCCGACATGCAGCCCGCTTTCCGCCGGCTCAACGAGGAGTGGATAACCAGGTATTTCCGGATGGAAGAGAGCGACTACAAGGCGTTGGATCACCCCCAAAAATATATTCTAGACAAGGGCGGCCACATCTTCATGGCCCTTTATAAGGGGGAGGCTGTGGGGGCCTGCGCGATCATCTCCATGGACGACGGTGGTTACGAGCTGGCCAAGATGGCGGTGTCCCCCGCGGCGCAGGGGCTGGGCATTGGTTTTTTGATAGGGCAGGCCTGTATCGATAAGGCCCGGGAGCTCGGTGCGCGCCGGGTCTACCTGGAAAGCAATACGACGCTGAAGCCCGCGATCAGCCTCTATCATAAGCTGGGGTTCCGCAAGGTGGCGGGGCCGCCCTCGCCGTATGAACGTTGTAATATACAGATGGAGCTGGTGTTTTAAAATATTTTCCCTCCAACCCTTGCGGGATTGGATTTTTCCTCTTTACTTTGTGGTTCAAAGTACTTTTATGACGAGCCAAAGCCCCACAGAGCAATCCCAATCCCTCGAAGCCCTACAGGATATACGGCGGATGATGGAACGCTCTTCACGTTTTATCTCTCTGAGCGGTCTCAGTGGGGTCAGCGCCGGCATTTGCGCCATCATCGGGGCATTTATCGCGCATATCTGGCTGGCGGAGTACCGTCTCGGCGGCATTGGTGAAAGCATAGACATTAGCCGTGAGTACAACCGCGGGTCGCTGCATGGCTCGGGGCAGGACATCCGGGAGCTGCAGTTCAAGCTGGTCGCGCTCGCTCTCGGCGTCCTGGTCGCTGCCCTGGCGACCTCCACCTGGTTTACCTGGCGGAAGGCCCGCAAGAGTCAGCTGCCGATCTGGGATGTGGCCTCGAAGAAGCTGGCCATTAATATGACGATCCCTTTGGCCGCCGGAGGCTTTTTCGTCCTCGGGCTGATACACTATTCCGACTGGGTCTATGTGGCGCCGGCTTGCCTGATCTTCTATGGACTGGCCCTTGTCAACGCAAGTAAATTTACCCTGACCGATATTCGCTACCTTGGACTGCTCGAAATAGCCCTCGGTTGCGTAAGCATGTATTACCCGCATGAAGGGCTGTACTTCTGGGCCGCCGGCTTTGGAGCGCTACACATTGTCTATGGGCTGATCATGTGGTGGAAATACGAAAGACCATGAAGAATCCGATAGGAAATCTTAATAAAGTATTCGATAGTCGCATCCGGATGGGGGTGATGAGCATCCTGTTGATGAATGAGGAGGTCAGCTTTAACGATCTCAAGCAGCTGCTCGAGCTGACGGACGGTAACCTGGCTTCGCACATGATCAACCTGGAGGAGAATGGCTTTATCAAGGTTCATAAAGGGTTCATAGGACGAAAGACGAATACGACATACTCGATCACCAAGGCCGGCGAGAAGGCGTTCAAAGAACATCTCGAAGCGTTGGAAAGTATGATAAAGGGGGTGAATAAGGGGTGACCGCAGTGACGCGGCTCACGGGGTAGGGCTCCAATGTGAACAAGGGTTAGAAGCCCATTTTTTTGACACAAACACTTTGAAATTCAAAGCACTTTTATAAAACTGACAAACTATGGCACGCTCAAACTTTCTCCGCCCAATGACTTCCGGCCTTCTCGGAATAACCCTGATGCTGCCTGCCAGCTTTTTCATGCTGACCCTGCTGGCCCGCATCTTCTTCGGTTCGAAAGCCATGTACTATTACATCGCGCCCTCCTTTCTCCAGTCACCGTACCACCTCTTCGCCTTTCACAAGGCCCAGATGATCATCATCAGCCTGGTCCTGGCCATCCTGTTCAATGCCCTGACGATAGTGCGCGTAGACCTCGAACGCGGAAAACATGGTCTGGAGCTGGGCTTTTCCATTCGTCGCTATTGGCTGAACACCGCCGTTGCCCTGCAAGCCCTGTTGTTGTTGATCGTACTCATTGCTTATACCCTGATACAGCACGTCCGCTATTAAATTCTTCCGTATGAAGATCAAAATGATCCTGCCAGCGCTGACGGAGGCCAGGAGCCCCTTCTGGCGCCCGATAAAGTATTCCCTGTTCCCGCCCCTTGGACTTGCCACGCTGGCGGCTTACTGCTCGCCGGACGATAGCATCGAGCTCCAGGACGAACACGTGGAAGAGCTGAACCTCGAAGATGAGCCCGACCTGGTGATCATCCAGGTCTATATCACGAATGCCTTCCGGGCCTATGATATCGCCGACCACTACCTGCTGAGGGGCGCATATGTCTGTCTCGGCGGCCTGCACGTCAGCTCGTTGCCGGAAGAGGCGATCAAGCATGCGGACAGCATCTTTATCGGTCCCGGCGAAGATACCTTCCCCGAGTTTCTCAGGGACTTTAAGAACAACTGCCCTCAACCGGTATATCGCAACAAGGTGCGCGATATAGGGGCCATACCGCCGATACGCCGTGATCTGATCAAGCGCGAACGTTATCTGGTGCCTAATTCGATCGTTGTCTCCCGTGGCTGTCCACACCACTGCGACTTTTGCTACAAGGATGCTTTTTTCGAGGGCGGCCGTTCCTTCTACACGCAACAGGTAGACGCGGCGCTGGCCGAGATCGACCGGCTGCCGGGGCGTCACCTCTATTTTCTCGACGACCACTTGCTGGGGCAGCAGCGTTTTGCTTCGGGGCTGTTCGCGGGCATGAAGGGAATGAACCGGGTCTTCCAGGGTGCCTCGACGATCGACGCGATCCTCAGGGGCAATCTTATCGAAACTGCTGCCGAAGCGGGCATGCGCAGCGTCTTTGTCGGTTTTGAAACGCTGAGCGCGGGCAATCTGATCCAGAGCAACAAACGGCAGAACATCGGCCGCGACTATGAAGAGGCGATAAGAAGGCTGCATTCGCTGGGTATCATGATCAACGGTAGTTTTGTATTCGGACTGGACGAGGATGACCCGGACGTATTCCAGCGGACCGTGGACTGGGCGGTCAAAAATTCGCTGACTACCTGTACCTTTCACATTCTTACGCCTTATCCCGGCACCCGGCTGTTCAGCACCATGGAAGCTCAGGGCAGGATACTGCATCGCAACTGGGACCAGTATGATACCCGGCAGGTAGTGTATAAGACGGTGGGTCTCTCGGCAGAGCAGCTAAAGGCAGGTTATGATTGCGCCTACCGGTCGTTCTATTCCTGGGCCAATATCACCCGGGCAAGTCTTGGGCATGATAATCTCAGGCATAAGATCAAACATTTTGCTTATGCCGGGGGATGGAAGAAATTCGAGCCGATGTGGAACTTCATGATCAAGACGCGGGGGCTCAACAGGATGTTGCCATTGCTCGAGGCGATCTTGTCAAAGGTGAAGCACAACAAGGCGGCGCCGTCCCCCTTCCCGGCAATTGCATAGAAAAACAATATATATGGAACCAGAAGTCAGATTTTCCGTTCGCAGCCGCATCAGGAGTTTTGGATTCGCTATCGCCGGCATCCGGACCTTTATCAGAAGGGAGCACAACGCCCGGATACATCTCGTCGCTACGATCGCCGTGATCGTTGCAGCAGTTGTTGTTCGGGTCACGGTGGCGGAGGCGGGGGCGCTGACGATAGTGGTGGCGCTGGTATGGATAACCGAAATACTCAATACCTGCATCGAACGGATGGCTGACCTGATCACTACCGAACAGAATCCACAAATAAAATTCATCAAAGACATCGCAGCGGCTGCAGTGCTGATTGCGGCGATCACTGCCGTCGTTACGGGTCTGCTCATCTTTATACCCAGGATAATATGAAAGACATTGCATTTCCCTTTGCGATCCGGAAGAGTCTTTTTCTCCGGACAGAGCTGGACAGGCTGCTGACGTCCTCGATGTGTTTTAGCTGTATGCTGGTATTTGTCCGTGTATTTCATACGGGCAGGCCGATATTCCTCTTTATGATCTGGAACCTCTTTTTAGCTTATATACCCTACGCCTTATCCACCTGGCTGACGGCCAGGTATGGCCCTGGTCGGGAAGACATTACCTCGTCGCTGAGCGCTCAGCGGCGGGGCTCCCGGCAGGCCCTGACCTTTCGCGCGTGGACGCGCCGTCTTCGGAAGCGGCGGCTGTTGATCGTACTTTCTCTTGTCTGGCTGCTCTTTATTCCCAATGCATTCTACATGCTGACGGATCTCTATCACCTCAACGACGGCAGCGGTCACAGCAGGATCCCGGAATGGTTCGATCTTGCGCTGATACTCTCATTTGCCTTCAACGGTCTGCTGCTGGGTGTGCTCTCGGTGCGGCATATGGAAAAGCTCTTTCTTCCCAACCCGACCATCATCGGCAGCTGGTTGTTCTTATATCCCATCATGGTGCTTAATGCGCTGGGCGTCTACACCGGGAGATATCTGCGGTATAATAGCTGGGACATTATCTCCGATCCGTGGCAGCTATTGAGGGATATGATGAGCATGGTCGTCCATCCCCTCCGGAACCATCTTGTCTGGAGCATGGTCCTTTGCTTTTCGGTGCTGCTGATGCTTATCTACCGGCTGCTGCAGAGAGTTAGCAAGGCGCTGGCCTGACGTCACTATTTTATCGGACAATGAACAGAGATACCGGGGGGTGCCCCCCCGGCCGGGACCGGCATAACTCCTAAAAATCATAAATCATGGAAAATATCATCTCTACGTGGTGGAACAAGAACAAGATCATTCTCAAAAGCTTCCTCATCGGGTTGCTCGTACTCTTATTGCTCATTCCCACTTTCTTTATCCAGCAACTGGTGATCGAACGCAAACAGCGGCAGGTGGATGCCGTTACCGAGATCAGCTCACGATGGGCCCCGGCTCAGACCGTCACTGGTCCAGTGATCGGCATCCCCTACACCGAAATGGTCACCGACGACAAGAACACCCGCGAGGTCAAAAGATGGGCGTACTTCCTGCCGACGAAGCTATCCGTTCGCTCACGTCTCGTGCCTGAAACGAGATACCGCGGGATCTACCAGGCGATCGTCTACACGACGGAGCTACAGATACAGGGATCTTACGACAGCATCGCCTACAGCGAGCTTGACATCCCGCGGGAAAAGCTGCTGTGGAATGAGGCGGCTCTCTTCTTCGATGTCTCCGATGTTCAGGGATTGAAAGAAGATATGATCGTTCATATGAAAAAAGGGACCGCGGGTGCTGGGACCGCAGGTGCTGGCACTGCTGCTGCCGGCGATATCGAAATGGTCCCGGCCAAATTTACCACCGACCAGTTCAAGAGCGCCCTCGGAGCCTCCCTCCCGCATTCGCTCTTCGAATCGAACGGCCCTATCGAATTCTCTTCTACCGTCAGCCTGAAAGGCACGGGCAGCCTGCTCTTCGTGCCGTTGGGCCGCGAGACGAAGGTCGAGGCGGCGTCATCGTGGCCGAGCCCCAGCTTCACCGGCAGCGTCCTGCCTGATATCCGATCGGTAAAGGATAGTGGTTTTGTCGCCGACTGGAAAGTGCTTGCGCTCAACCGCAAATTTCCGCAGCAGTGGAAACAGGGAGCATACGACCTCGAGGCCTCTGCCTTTGGCGTCAGCCTGATCGTGCCGGTCGACGCTTATCAGCAGACGACACGCAGCGTTAAATATGCTATCCTGCTGATCGGCCTCACCTTTATGGCTTTCTTCCTCATCGAATGGATCTACAGCCGACCCATTCACTCTCTGCAGTATATCCTGGTCGGGTTTGCGCTCTGCCTGTTCTATACGCTGCTGCTGTCCCTCTCGGAATACACCGGCTTCAACACGGCCTATGGCCTGGCTGCCATCGCGACTATCGGCCTTATAGGCTGGTATGTGGCCAGCATGCTACGGTCATCCCGGATCTCGCTGTTCGTCGTATTTCTGCTGGCCGTTCAGTATGGCTTTGTGTTCACGCTGATCCAGCTGCAGGATTACGCGCTGCTTATGGGTAGCATCGGACTGTTCATCACCCTGGCGCTGGTCATGTATTTCTCGAGAAAGATAAAATGGGACAACTAATGGATATTCTCGTACCGCTGATCATGATACCACTTGCTCTTTTATGTCTGGTCGGACTGGGCGGGTTGCTCGTCGAGCTGATGAGTATAATGCTTGGCAAAAAGATGAGTTTCGGGAGGGGCTGGCGATTTATCGAGGGCTGCATTCTTTTCGTGCTGGGGTTCGCGATATTTCTGGACATCGGCAGCGTCAATGACTGCTGCGGCGGAACAGCTTTCCTGTCCCCATCGCATCGACTATCCGTGCTCGTGCTGGTCGTTCTTTCCCTCGCGGCCTATTTCTATTCAGCCTGGCGTAAGCGTATAGGGCCGCCTGGTCTGGAGGTTCTTGTCAATTGCTGCCTGGTTATTGGAGTGGTATTGTGTGTAGCGATCGGGTTGCAGGAAATGGAGTGGGTCTGGGTGTTTACGAGTCTGCCAGCGGGGGTGCTGTTTGTGATCATGCTGATGAGGAACCATTATCTCGCTCTTGCGACGCTGAGAAGCCAGACGGATGAGGGGCCTGTGCTGCTGCGCTGGTGTCGTAAAATACTGCTGCTACCTGCTTTTACGAAGATACCTCTGCTATTATTGCTGTGTCTTCCGGTATTGGTGGTGCTCATCAGTATCCTGCTGCTCTTCGGCCAGCAGCCGGACTCGATGATCCGGGCATTTACCGACACCTACAAACAGGGGCTTTCGCAGCTGGATTCACAGTGCATCGGCGTGCCTTGTCCGGAAGGGCATTTCCTTTGTTCGGTCGCTGCGGGTGGACATCCCGGCTTTGTGAGACCGATCCGTGCCGGCATCCGTCGCGGAAAGCGCATCCTCTGCAACCGGCAACTGCTGGTGGCCAATGCATTTGAGGAGCTGCTGCAACAGCGCCTGCCTGGTCTTCACCGGCCCATCAGGAGATTCTACAACAGGGTCGGCGGGCTCATTCACCGGTACTATGGGGTATTTGGTCATAAGTGGGTTGCCGACCTGGTCTACCTGCTTATGAAGCCGTTGGAATGGATGTTTCTAATCACTTTGTATCTGGCCGACCGGCGACCGGAGGACAGGATAGCTAAACAGTATACTTATGATGGACGTTGATCTTTCGAAGGACCTCCCCTATGCGTTCCTGTTCCTGATGCTGGGCTTCTTTTACGTTGTCGCATACGCCGGGGTGGTCTTCGAGTTCGTTGTCTTTCTCAGCCGCGCCCAAAGACCCGAAAAGATCTGGCGACACGTTTTCGAAACGATTATTCTGACGGCGGGGTCGTTTGTCTGGCTCAGTTTTGCCGACCGCTGGCCGGAAGGTTTCGAAAAATGGAGACCCATCCTGGTCATTGCAGGCATCCCCATTCTGATCGCCTATCTCTATTCATCCTATCGAAAACGTGTCGCATCGTTCTGGGTCGAAGTGCTGGTTCAGGGATGTCTGCTGACGGGGCTTTTTACGATGACGATTTGTACGCGGCTGATCTCATTTGCTGGACTATGGATATATGTAGGTGTTCCCGTGGACATTTTGTTTGCGATGAACATCCTGAAAAACTATCAAAAATGGAGTTTCCGCGGACCCAAATTCACCACCGACAAGGGTAAACACCACCGACAAGGATAAAATGGAATAGCCTATGTTTGATTTTGATGTCCGGGGCACCAGACCGTCGAAAGTTTGGCGGCATATTTTTGAATCCGCTATTTTGATAGGCGCGGCTTTCTATGGCTGGAGGTCACGGTTCAGGTATGTTTGCTGGTTGGAGCAATCGGGATAATGGGGTTTACATTAATGGCCAGGTCTTATGCGGTGTTCTTTATCGTTAGTATACCGCCTGCGATCCTGTTGATCAGCGCCTTTTTCACCGACTATCAAAGATCGGATTCTCCCGATATGGAATAGCTGATGACTGGTGTGATTTGGTGGCGTGGGAATAAAATTCCGCGTTGTAGCGGGTGTGACACAGACTCCATGGGCGCGGCGGCAGATAATCTGGACGGCTGAGCGCAGAATATAGAATAAATGTGCAGAAGGGGAGAAACCAGCGAGGACTAATCGTGGCGATTGATGCGAAGGCCGGTAAGCGAATGACTTACCGGCCTTTTTATGTTGCGGACTGCGTAATTAGAAGTCGACACCCATCGAGACGTTCAGCACAGGCTTGCCGCCGAAGAAGGTATTCATCTGCCAGCCGGCGTCAAAACGCAGGAAATAGCCCAGCAACGTACTCCTGGCGCCGAAGCCATATCCGCCGGCGAAGGGACCGATACCGCCGGCCTTTACCAGCACCTGCAGATTGGGCGTGTACGGGGGATTGTTGGGGTCCTGGTTGTTCAGCTGCGAGTCGTCGGGATAGACCTGCAGAGGACGTTTCAGCTTGTTGTAGCGGCCGTTCCATGCCGTGCCCAGGTCAAAGAACTGTACCAGCTGGAAGTTGCGAAGGAAGGCGTTGTTGATGGGCTTGTTGAACAGGGTGGCAAATACCGGTAACCGGAATTCGCTGTTGATGACCACCGCGTTGTTGCCATTGGCGATATTCTGGCGGAAGCCGCGCAGGTTGACGGCCAGCGACTGGAAGGCATAGCTCTGGTCCTGTGCCGGCTGCGGATTGCCATAGGCCTTGGGGAAGAGCCAGCCATCGGTACCACCGAGATAGTAGATGACCTTGTTGCTGCCCCAGGAGAAATCTCCCGCCGCGCGTACCGCCCAGATGAAGTTGCGGTAGATCTGCAGGTAGTGCCTTGCGTCGAAGCCAAAGTTATAGGTATATTTCCCCGGACCGGCGCCATAGCCACTGTTCAGCTGGGTGTTCCAGTCCATGTAAAATTTATAGCGGAGGCCGTTCCAGATATTGGTGGCCCTCAGCAGGGTATTGTCATAGACGTATTCCATATGCACCAGGCCATACTGCTGCTTGGCCTGTGGGGGCGCTTTGAGCGCGATCGAGTCTATCGGCGACAGCGGTGGGAAGCCATTGACGTCGGGGCGGATGATCACCTTGTCCGTACGGTAGCCGACAGAAAGTCTCAGGCTCCGGACCTTGTCAAAGGGATATTTGATCACCCCCTGCCAAAGGTTAGTATAGGCCTTGGCGTCATAGGGATAGGCAGAGGCCAGCGCTGCATCCTGATAGTTGCCTGTCTGGGTCTGGCGATAGTAAATAAGTGAGTAGTCCAACAGCTTCTTCAGATAGTCTACCCGCGCATACCATTCGCCGCTGCCGTCGAAGAAGCTGCCGTTACCCGGCGTGAACGCCGCATTCTGGGTCGTGGAGATGGGGGCGGAATTCGAGCCGCTGCCAAAGAAGGGCAGGCGAATCGCGCCGGTAAAACGGATGTCTTCGAAGAGGTCGAAGATAGAAGCCTTGAGCAGGCCGCTGAAGGCGTCCTGGCCGCTCATGTTGATCGGCAGCGACCCGGTATAGGGCTGATATTTGCTGATCAGGACGTCGTTGTTGAAGCCGGCGGTGAAATTGTCCACCGAGAATTTTAGCTTGTAGTCAAAGAGCTTGGCCTTTTTGAGGACGGGCTCTTCCCGGGGCTCCAGCGGAGACCGGGGTGCCAATGGATTGACCACGGCGGAGGGACGCCTGGGCCGGCTCGAGTCCTTGCCAAATTCGCTGTCAAAGAAGTCGCCGGGCTGTCTGCGGCTGCTGTCCTGTCTGGGCTGCGGGGTCGGCCTGAGGACGTTGGCAACGGCGATCTGATTCTCCTGAACCGTCTTTTTCCGGTAGTCGGTCATCCGTGCATTGATATTGCGCTTCTTTAGCGCATTCTCGTCGACCTTCAGCTTGTATAAGAATTTGAGGTCTCCTTCCTGGCGCACTTCGCTGACCTGGCCATTGTCTCCGGCGCTCTTCGTCTCGACCAGACCGCTCTGGTAGTTGGTAATGGGGAAGACATAGGAGGAGTCGTTGGTGATCGTGAAGACGTAGGAGGTGTCGGGCTCTTTTTTGTTCTGCGCCCGGAGCATGGAGTCCAGCTCGGCGGGGTCAGGGTTGTGCAGCAGCTCGTCTCCGACCCTGTAAACGGTATCCAGGCCTGCGCGGCGCGTCGTAAAGAAGCCCGCATAACGGTTGGCGATACCGTTCTCATCGCTCACGAAGGTAAAGTGGTTGGTATTGTACTGCATCGGATACCGCGCATTCCCGTATCTCAAATAGGTGAGCTCCGAGATCTGCTTGCCTTCCGCGTCATTCCAGTTGTCGACCAGGAAAATATTGTAGTGGTAGGTGGAAGGAAGGACGGTGTCCTTTGTGCTGGCGTGACCCGAGGGGCGGTTAGAGGAATAGATGATCCCCGTCTTGCCGGGGAAGGCTACAAATGATGCGTCCAGGTCGTCGTACGGATCGTTGGTGATCTGTTTGTACTCCTGGTTGTCGATCTTGTAGGTGTAGATATCGGACTGCCCGTTGCGGACGGCGCTGAGCAACAGGGTATTCTCGTTGAGCATGTATTTGAAGTCCTGCACCTGCTGGAAGTCGGGGAGGTCCTGGACCACCGGCTTATAGCGGCGGGTGACATCATAAACAAATAGCCTCGTCTTGCCCCTGTCCCAGTAGATACAGGCCAGTCTTGTGCCTTTGTTGTCCCAGGCCAGCAGCGGATAATGGGGGTTTATCTGCTCCTGCAGACTGCGGACGCCATTGTTCAGCAATACCTTTGTGTTGATATAGTTCTCGTGGAGGACGACCTTGTATTTCCCGCTATGGTATTCCACTACGGCATAGGTCTGACTCTTGGGCTGCGGGTTGGGGGAGAAATGGATAAAGTCCTTGCGCTCATTGATGTCCTCGGTGACGGCGACGGTCCCTTTCGGGAAATTGCGGCGGCCCCGGATGTCCTTTTCGTACTTGTCCTCTTCCTCATTCATAAAATCTTTGAGGACCTCTTTGAACTTCTTCTTGCAGATGCGCATCGAGGCATTGTTCAGGTTGCGGTAGACGCGGGCCAGGTAGAGGAAGTAGGTGACGTTCTCCTTTTTGTATTTCTCGCCCAGGTAGACCCAGAAAGCGTGGCCTGCCAGATTGGGCTTCTCGAAGGCGAACTGGTAAAAATTCTTGTACCTGCCGGAAAGCATCGCTTGCTTCAGCTGATCGTCGAGCACGGTGTTCCAGTTCTCCCCGGCGTATTCGATATAACCGTCCGTCAGCCACTGGGGCAGGTCCAGGAGAGCCTGGTTGGTAGCGAATTCTCCGAGGTCGTCGCCGAAAAGGATATTCTCGACCAGGATGCGGGCGATCCCCTGCCTGATCTGGATGCGGAGGTTGTTGTGGTCGCCGTTATAGTAAACGACCATCTTGTTATTGACCAGCTTGGTGATCCCACCCGTAGTCTGCCAGTCCAGATTGAGCCCGATATTGGACTGTTCGAGGTCGTTGTAGGTGTTGTAAATGATGATATTGGCGCGGCGCTGCATACCGTATTCGACAAACCGCTCGATCCCCGGCAGCTCTTTTTCCGCCAGTTGGGCTACGAATTTGCCCAATTCCTGCCCGCCTTCACTGAAATAGCTGTTGAAATTGGTGGTCTGGTAGTATTTCCACTTAAAGTTTTTGAATTGCAGGCGGTTTTTGCCGAATTCCACCGTGTTGACCTGAGCTTGGGTATGGCCGGAAATAAAGAAAAATCCCAACAGCAAGAACCAAAAAAAATAGTGTGACTTCAACCTAAACTGAGGAAATTGCATACCTGCTATTCTTTAAGTTTTAAAGTTATAACAATCCCAAATACCGGTGAAATTGATTTTGAAAACAAAAAATTTGATATATGCTAACGGTAAAGTCCTTTGAATTCAACCCAGTACAAGAGAACACATACGTGCTATTCAATGAAAAGGATGCCTGCTGTATCATCGATCCGGGCTGTTATTTTGGTAACGAACGTACAGCGTTACAGGAATTTATTGAACAGCAGGGTTTAAGCCCCCGGCTGCTGCTGAATACCCACTGCCACCTGGATCACGTTTTTGGCAATAAGTTCGTCTATGAGACCTGGAGCTTACCCCTCCATATCCACGAAAAGGAGCAGCCGGTCCTGGTCCGGGCGCCGGAGGCCGGTCTTTCATGGGGGATGCCGTTCGAGAACTACCGGGGCGAGCTGGTCTTCCTTACGCCGGGCAAGTCCGTGACCCTTGGCGAGGACGAGCTGACCATTCTCTTCCTTCCCGGGCATTCGCCGGGCAGCGTGGGTTTTTACTGCAAAAACCAGGGATTTGTTATAGGCGGGGACGTGCTGTTCCGGGGTAGCATCGGGAGGACCGACCTGCCGGGGGGAGATCATGAGACCCTGCTGAAGAGCATAAGAGAGCAGCTGTGGCCGTTGCCGGATGAGACGGTGGTTTACCCGGGGCATGGGGAGCCGACGACGATCGGGTGGGAGAAGAAGCATAACCCGTTTTTGAAATGAGTTACCTGCTCCGCTACGGTTGCTGACGCAACCTAAACTGGGCCTATGTCTGCCCTTCGGGCGCCGCCCCCGTGGGGCGTCAGGTATTTCCCGATATAGGGCAGCCGCTGAAACTCTTTCCTCTCCACTCTCAGAACAAAGAATGCATAGGCGGCGATAAAAATGGTACCCAGTACCAGGCTAAAGGCCCGATTTGGCCATATACCGGTCAGGACGTGATGCACCAGGTAGATCAGCGCCACGATCACCATGTAGGCGGTCAGCTTTTTCCAGGCATAGGGCACGCGGTACACTTTCTGCCCCCAGATGTAGGAGATGACCATCATGCTGCCATAGCAGGTGAAGGTGGCCCAGGCCGAAGCCATATATCCAAAGGTGGGGATAAAGAGGTAGTTGACCAGCAAGGTAATGCCTGCGCCCATCAGGGTGATATAAGCCCCGGCTAACGTGTTGGTTGAGAGCTTATACCAGATGGAAAGGTTGTAGTAGATACCCAGGAACATATTGGCAAACAGCAGGATGGGCACCACTTTCAGCCCCACCCACATGGAATGGTCAGTGATAAAGTACTTCCAGATGTCGAGGTACATGGTCACGAACAGGAACATGCCACTGATTAGGATCACAAAGAATTTCATCACCCGGGCATAGGTCCGCTGGGCGCTGTTCTCCACGGACTGGCGGAAGAAGAAAGGCTCGGCGCCCATCCGGAATGCCTGAACGAAAAGGGTGATCAGCAGGGACAGCTTGTAGCAGCCGCTATAGATGCCCACCTGGTAAGTGGCATAGTCGTTGGCGTGTGGCAGCCGCTTAACGAGCAGGATCCGGTCGAAGGTCTCGTTGATCATCCCCCCAAAACCGACGATGGTCAGCGGAAGCGCATAGACCATGACCTCTTTCAAGAGTGTGGTATTAAAAGCCCACCGGAACCCCTTCAGCAGCGGAGACAACAGGAACAATTGAAAGAGATTCTGTAAGACGTTGGCCAGCAAAACATAGGTGACGAATCCCCATTCCGGCCGATAGATCAGGGCGATGACGCTGTTGGGATGTTTCTTCAGCAGGCCCGGACAGACTGAAAGGAAGAAAAAGGTGAGCGCGATGTTGACCACGATGCCGGAGATCCGGATCGCTGCAAACTTCCTCGGCTTGCCTTCATTGCGAAGCCGGGCAAAGGGTAGCGCCGAGAGGGCGTCGAAGGCTATGAGAAATGCGCTCAGTATAACATAATAAGGATGTTTGGGAATGTCGATCAATTCGGAGACCGGTACCCGGAAGGCGATCAGCAGGATGGTGATCAGCGTCGTACTTGTAAACAGCGAGATCACGAGGGTAGAGTAGAGGTCTTTCTGTGTCTCCTTGCGCTGGATAAACCGGAAATAGGCCGTGTCCAGCCCGAAAAGCACCCCGATGTTCACAAACGAGATCGCGGCATAGACGAGACTCATCTCCCCATATTCAGGCGTCCCCTTGAATTTGTAGGCCAGATAAGGGGTCAGCATGTAGTTGAGGAACTTGGCAAAGATCGAGCTCGCGCCATACCAGATCGTCTCTCCCGCTAATTTTTTAATACTGCTCATAGTGCTGATCGGCAAAGGTAAATCCGTACGGGGGATTAACGGATACCGCCCCTATAATATTTCCTCTTCCCGTATAATATTGTGCTTCAGCGCATAGATGACTACCCCGGCGGTATTTTTCACGTCCATCTTTTCCAGGATACGGGTCCTGTAGCCTTCGACGGTGCGCTTGCTGAGGAAGAGCAGTTCCCCGATCTCCTGGGCGGTATGCTGGCGGCAGATCAGCCGGATAATGTCCTTTTCCCGGTCGTTGAACAGATTGGAGTGGCCCTTCAGGCGTGAATCGAACTTGCTCTTTACGATCAGGCTGGCGAGGTGCGCCGTGGTATGCTTACAGTAGAAGATATTGCCTTCGTTGACGGTGATGATTGCCTCCAGGATCTCTTTCTTGTCCGCGTTCTTGAGCAGGTAGCCCTTTGCGCCAGCCTCCAGCATCTCGACGATGAGGTCTTCTTCCTCGAACATGGAAAGGGCAATTATCTTCAGCTGCGGGTATCGCTGCAGCAGGATCTTTGCCCCTGATATGCCGTCAAGCCTCGGCATCTTGATATCAGTCAGGACCATGTCGGGTTTTGTCTCGTCCACCAGCTGCAGCAGCTCGTGCCCATCCGAAGCCTGGCCGACCAGGGTGACCGCTTCCTGTTTGGACAGCATGAGGGCTAATCCATCTCTAAAAATTTCGTGGTCATCGGCGATGATCAGCCTGATAGTATTTTTCATCCGGATATATTATGTGCGGGCCTTATATTAAACCCTAGCCCCCGGTGGGGCTTCAAATTTAGCGAAAGCAGCCCACAGGGACAGCGCCCGGATGTAATTATTTACATTAAAGTTTGGGGATAACCGACAAATCTTAGATGATGGAAAAGGATAACCGACAATTCCCGGGTAAAGGGAAAGGGGCGGCTCTTAATTCATGGGGATCTTAATAAAATAGTTGGTGCCTACGCCGGGCGCCGAGTCCAGCGTGAGGACGCCGTTCAGGATCTCGCAGCGGCTTTCCAGGCTGCGCAGACCCAGGCCGTGAGAGCCGGCCAGCGCCTTTTCCTTGTCAAAACCTTTCCCGTCGTCCTTGGTCAGGCAGAGCAGGTGCCCCCCTTCTTCGCTGAAGCCGATCTGCAGCATGTTGGCGCCGGCATGTTTTATCGTGTTGTGGACGATCTCCTGGATCATCCGAAAGATATGTATCTCCTTTTCTTTGGGGATGCTGATCTCTTTGACGATAAAGAGCTGGATGTTCACGGATTGTTTGGTGTTCACCTGGTTGATGAATTCCCGGATGGCTTCCACCAGCCCTTTTCTTTCCAGGGTATTGGGCAGCAGATCGTGGGAGATGCGCCTGAGGCTGCCGATGATCTCGTCGAGGTATCCACCCGTCTTGTCGAGGACCTGCCGGTCATCTGCGCTTTCAACGTCCACGCTGCTGATGTTCAGCTTGACGGCGGACAGCAGGGGGCCGAGACTATCGTGCAGGTCGCCCGCGATGCGTTTGCGCTCGTTCTCCCGGATGGTGATCTCGGCGAAGATCTTTTCCCTTTGCAGGCGCATATACCGGCGGTGATACCTGATGATAGAAACAAAAAAATAGATGATGACCACCGCGATGATCACCGACATCAGTATGGTTATGTTAAGGATCCTGGTCTCCATTACTATTACCTGATATTTAACGCTCGGTCCTACCTACCCGCAGTGTAAATTTCTGCGGCGTGGGTATCAGCAGGAAAGCAATGGCAAAAATAATGTTTGTCAGAGCATTAATGTATCCGAACAGCCGTATAATATTAGTCGTTATATCCGATTCCCCGAGCAGGCTTACCTGGTAGGCCCATTCGTATAAGATCTTATATAGAAAAAAGATAATAAAACTTATACAGATCAGGAAATCGGGTCGCTGCAGCAGCTTCCGGTTGTCATGGGTGATCATGAAATTGATCTTATTGACGCTGAGCAGCACCGTGAGAAAGGAATGCAGGAACTTAAAATAGGGGGGAAACTCCCTGATATGCCCCAGGACAAGATTTTCGGTCACCCAGACCAGGCACATAAGGGTGATCAGGCCATAAAAGACCTGCTTCTTCGTCCGCCACAGTCCCCAGACATAGAATTGCCAGAGGATCAGAAGGGATTCGGCCAGCCCGTAAAGATTATTGGGAATGGCGTTGCTATGGTGCCTGACCTTGATCAGGTAGCCGCTGATGGCTTCCTCCACTACGGCGAGGACGATGAGGATAAAAAAGGGCTGGTACCCCTGACCAATGCGGTTCAGGCGCACCAACCCTGTGATCAATGGTAGTAAGATCGTCTGACTGACAAGGAATATTAAAAATGATGTCATAGTTTTTTGGGCTAAACATTTATCCTACAGTCAGGTGGTATTAGGTCTCGGTGGGTAGATGAAAAATAGTTGTCAGCGGGCTTTAGTTGAGGCCGCTGCCGCCGTCGTCACAGGCAGTCGGGCAACGCTGGCCCTCTTCTACGGCCTGTCCGTTGTCAACGCTCAGTTTCCTGGTCTTGATCGGGGTTGTACCGGGCGCCGGGTTGCCGCTGATGTCCACGAGGTGGTCGATCATGTCATTGCCGTCCTTGTCGTAGGGCACCAGTACCAGCTTGATCTCGCCGCCGGGGCCACGGCCAAAATAGATGCGGATACCCTTGGCGTGTCCCTGTTTTTCATTATGCTGTTTGAGCAGCTGGACAAATACGTCGGTAGGCCAGGCTTCTGCGTGTCCGAAATGCATTGAATCGGCAAATTGGGTGCATGTCGTGTCGAAGTGGGCGATGGAAGCCCGGAAATCGGCCGTCAGCTGCCGCGCTACTTCAATGGGGATCACGTGTTTGTCGACCACGGTGTCCTGGGGGGCCGGGAATTCTACCGTGTCTTTGGGAGGCTGATTGCACCCCAGAAGGCCTGAGACTATGATCGTAAAAGATAAAAGGGGGAGAAGCAGCCGGTTTGGGCTAGGGAGCTTGTTCATAAGAATTGTTTTTAGATAATGAATCTGATTAGGACGCCAAAATAATACATCCCTTTTACATGATTAGCAAGTATTAATGCGGTAATAAATAAGTATAACTACGCATTATTTTTAGTACATGTGCGCTAGGAAGGCAGGCTGGAGTGATAGACCTTTGTCTCGCCCCTATACCCTGCCGAACTGGTTGGAGACCAGTTCCTGATATTCGCTATCATATATCATTTTACCATTAAACTCTTTTTGTGAGGTTATCCAGCAGCCAGCCAGCCGAAAGGTCAGCGAAGCTGCTGTTTATTTGTTGGGGGGTAATGTTGGGGGGAATCGCCGGCATATTTTACTCGTCGCCCCTGATCCTTTTCCTTCCTTCCTTGGTCTGGGCCTGCCGTTTCTTGTTCTCGAGCCTTCTTTCTCTCACAGCCGTCGAAGGCTTGGTGGCTATGCGCTTTTTTTCCTTTCTGAGCGCCTGCCCGATCAGCAGGTGCATCTTTCGGATGACCTCCGCCTTATTTCCAAGCTGGGTGCGGTGGACCTGGGACTTTACCTGGAGCAGTCCATCGGCGTTGATCTTAGCCGATAATTTGTGCTCCAGCACGTCTTTTTGCTCCTGGTTCAGGAGCGCCGAGCTGCGGATGGAGAAATATCCTTCTACCATGGTCTCGACCTTGTTGACGTTCTGTCCGCCCTTGCCGCCACTGCGGGCCGTCCTGAAAATTATTTCTTTAGTGATGTCGACCATAATTGGGCGGAGCCCAATTCGTACCTGAGGCCCCAAGGCCGAAAATACAGACATTAGAGGGATGGAGATAAAAAATTATTTTTTGTTCAATTTTTTATCGGCATATCATTATCTTGTTGACGGGTGACTTCGCCTCTTCCCGCGGCAAGTTAAAGATAATTTAAAATGATGCTTGCGGGAAAGAAGATTGACCCTGAACTGATGCCCAGCCCGCTGTAGAAACCCCGGTATATTAAAGAAATATTAAAACTGCCGGTTATGTCGTGATTTCGAGCCAAAAGATGGTCCGGGAATTGCAAAAGGTTATTTGGCCAGCGTCAGTGGTAGACCTTGCATTAACCGGAATGAAAAATATACTCAGGGATTTATTGAAAAGGGCAGTTCCCCACGTCGTCGCCATCCTCGCTTTCCTGGTGGTGGCCGTCGTCTATTGTAAACCGGCATTTGATAACAAAGTTCTCTTCCAGGAGGACGTCCTCCAGTGGCAGGCCATGGCCCGCAACTCCTTCCAGTATAAAGAAACTCACGGTCATTTTCCCCTCTGGAGCAACAGCATGTTCAGCGGAATGCCCGCCTTTCAGATCGCGATGGACACCCAGTCGGTGAACATTCCCGAGCTTTTCTATGGACTGCTGACCTTCTTCCTGATAAAACCCGCCAGCTTTTTCTTCCTGGCCAGTATATGTTTTTACTTTTTGGCAATGGTCTTACGGATAAACCCGTGGATCGGTCTTATCGGCGCGCTGGCCTATGCCTATTCGACGTATAATCCGGTGATCGTCTCCGTCGGCCATGATACGAAGATGCAGGCGATCGCGCTGATGCCCGGTGTTATAGGCGCCATTCTCCTTGTCTGCGAACGAAAATACTGGACGGGGATGACCCTTACGACTTTATTCACGGCTCTTATGATCCAGACCAGCCACATGCAGATCGTCTATTACACGATGATCATTGTCGCCGGGCTGCTGCTGGGCTATGGTATTCGCTGGCTGCGCGCAAGGGAGGGCGTTCACCTGGCCCGAACCCTGACCATCGTCATCGGTGCGTCGATCATCGGCATTCTCAGCAATGCGGTGGTGCTCTTTACGAGTTATGACAGCTCGAAGGAGAGTGTCCGGGGCGGTAGTGAGCTATCCGGTGATCAAGCTGGTGGCTCTTCCTCTTCTTCCAACGGTCTGTCCGAGCAGGCGGCCTTTGACTTCAGCATGTACAGGCTGGAGCCTCTGGTCATGCTTGTCCCCAATATCTATGGGGGCAGCACCGATATACCACAGCTATCCGCCGAAAAGTCTGCCGCGGTCAAGGCCATGCAGAAGATGCCGGCGCAGCTGACTGCACAAATTGGGGAAGAAGGACCCCGCTACTATTGGGGTGGGGTAGGTGAGCTGATGTCGGGGCCACCTTATGTCGGCGCTATTATCGTCTTATTGACCATTCTTGGTATCTTCCTGCTCGACGATCGTCACAAATGGTGGATACTTGGTGTGGCCGCATTTACTATTGTCCTGAGCTGGGGGGGATACTTCAAACCGTTCAACAGCTGGCTGCTTCAATGGCTGCCGATGTACAATAAATTCCGTGCGCCAAGCATGATCCTGGTCGTACCGACCTTGCTGTTCTGTATGATGGCGGTGCTCACTCTGCAACGGCTGGTGGAGACGGAGGATCGCAAGGCGCTATGGCCCCGTTTCAGGTGGGGGCTGCTGGCTGTTGCAGGTGTCTTTGTGGGGCTGGGCGTGCTGTATTACCGTTTTGGCTACGGCAGCGGCTGGGAAGGTAATCTCCTGCAGAAGGCTGCCGTTATTGGCGACCAGGCCCTCAGCTCGACCAAGGCCTTTGTAGCCGCCCTTCGTCTCGACCGGCAACGGATATTCGGAGAAAGCCTGCTGCGCAGTCTGGCGATGATCGCAGCTGCGACGTTGGTCATCGCGCTCTATATCCGTTCGCGAATGCGCCCCGTATACGTCATGCTTGTCATCGGTGGACTGGCTATCGCGGATGTCATGAGTGTCGACCTCATCTATCTCAATGCCGGCAACTACCAGGAGAGGAACGACTACCAGCAGAACTTCGTCGTGACCGATGTCGACCGCCAGATCATGACCGATAAAGACTACTACCGGGTGCTCGACCTGCGTGACAGCCTGACCGAAGCGCTCAGCTATGGCGCCATGACGGCTTATTCCCACAATTCGATCGGCGGCTACCACGCAGCCAAGCTGAAGATATACGAAGACCTGATCAACCACCAACTGGCCAATTACCCGCACTGCAGCGGCGTGATCGATATGCTCAATACAAAGTATATCATCAAGCACGTCCCCGGAGGCAAGGACACGGCCATCTATAACCGGGATGCCCTGGGGCCCGTCTGGTTCGTTCATAGGGTAAAGTACGGGTCTACGGCTTCGGACGTGATGAAGGGGCTTAGCGGGTTTCATCCGGACTACACGGCGGTCGTATTTGCAGATGACAGCTGTAAAGTCGCCTATGACGCGGTTCCGAAGGACGCCGAGGGCGGGATCGAGCTGATCAGCAATGACAACGACAATATGACCTATTTGTCGGAGACGACAGACAACCGATTTGCAGTTTTTAGCGAGATATTCTACAAACGAGGCTGGAGGGCGTGGATCGATAACAAGGAGGCGCCGATCATCCGCACTAATTATGTGCTCCGCGGGCTCTCGATTCCGGCGGGGCGCCATATCATCCGTTTTTTCTTCCGGCCGCTGTCCTACTATATGGGTCGCCAGCTGCAGTGGATGGCTTCGATCATCTTTATGATGATGTTTGCAGGTGCGGTTATCGTTGCGGTGCAGATGATGAAGAGGATGCCGGTCCCGCAGTATCCCAAGCCGTTGTTGCAGCCGGCGTAATGGTGCGCGGCCCCGAGGGCCGCCGCCCCGGTGTGACCGCCGCGCGGAAATCCCCCGTATATTCGCGTCAAAAAAAATGAGAGCCGTGATCCAGCGCGTCACCCGCGCCTCAGTCACCATTGAAGGGGTTTTGAAATCTTCCATTGAGACTGGTCTGCTGGTCCTGGTAGGTATTGAAGATGCCGATAGTTCCGAAGACATCGAATGGCTCAGCGGCAAGATCGTAAATCTGCGGGTCTTCAACGACGAGGCCGGGGTCATGAATCTTTCCGTAAAAGACGTTGACGGGGGGATACTGCTGGTCAGCCAGTTCACGCTGCACGCGGCCACGAAGAAGGGTAACCGACCTTCGTATATCCGGGCCAGCAAGCCGGAGATCGCGATACCCCTATATGAAAAGATGATAGCCCGGCTTGAGGCCGACCTTGGTAAGCCTATAGGGACGGGTGAGTTTGGGGCCGATATGAAGGTCGAGCTGTTGAATGATGGGCCGGTGACGATATTGATCGATACGAAGAGTCGCGAATGACGCGGACAGCTATTGGGCCTCCAGCTTGAATATTATGGGCTGCAGGACCAGCGACTTCACCTTCTTACCCTGGCGCTCGGCCGGAATGTAGTCGCCGTCGAAGGCGGTTAAGACTCTCAGGGCTTCCTTGTCGAGGGAAGCGGCAGATGAACTTTTGAAGACCGAATAGTCCGAGGCTCTGCCATCCTCTTCGACCGTAACGGCGATCACCACTTCTCCCTGTTGCATGCTGTTGACGGCGTCGTCGGGATATCGAAGCGTCCGGTTCAGGAAGCCGAGCCATTCGCCCGAGCTGCAGAGCCGCATTGGCGGGTTATCGACTGCGCCTCTCACCCATTGACCATCGGAGGTCGAATAAAAGTAGGTGGCGGTATCGGAGGGTTTGAACCGGCTACCCTTATTCAACCATGTCGTCTTCTCCGATGAGAAGTCGTAGGTAAATTCCTGTTGGCCTTTTGAATCATAAAATTCCCAGACGCCTTTCTTCACACCGCCAGTGTACCATTTTCTGGACAAAAGGGCGTGGTTATAGCCGGAATACGATTCCCAGAGGCTGTCTTTCTTCCCGTTGCTGTAAAATCCCTGTATCAATGGGTTGTTTTTCCAGTCGAGCTCATAGGCGCCCTGGCGGGTTGATCCATCGCTCCTGAGGACGTAATATTTCTCGTCTATCGGGGCGTATTTGCTGCCGGATCTGACGGTGACCTTTTTAGTGGGTTGAGCGAGCGTGGCAAAGGAAAAGGTAGTACAGAGGAGAATAAGGGTTAGCGGTTTCATGAAAAGAATTTGTGCAATATAGTTAGCAATTACCTTATCTCAAACTTATATCCCACCCCATACAAGGACCGGATATAGTCCTCGCAGCCTGCCTGGTTGAGCTTTCGTTTCAGGTTCTTCATGTGGGAATAGATGAAGTCGAGGTTGTCGTAGCTGGTTGACTCTTCGCCGGAAAGGTGTTCGGCGATAGCGTTCTTGGAGATGACGCGGTTCTTGTTGGAGGCCAGGTATAGCAGGAGGTCGTACTCTTTGCGGGTGAGCTCCACCTGCCGGTCATCCACGAATACCGTCTTGCCTACCAGGTCGATGACCAGCTGGTTCAGTACCAGTGTCTTGTTGCCATCAAAACGGCGTCTACGGATAACCGCTGCGATGCGGGCGTTCAGCTCAGAAAGGTGAAAGGGTTTACTGAGGTAGTCGTCGGCCCCGAGGTTAAGTCCGGCGATCTTGTCGTCGATGGAATTTCTTGCGGAGATGATGATGACGCCGTCCGTCTTGTTATTGGCCTTCAGCTCCTTGAGGACGGTGAGGCCGTTGCCGTCGGCGAGGGTGATATCCAGGAGTACGCAGTCGTAGTCAAAAAGGTCGATCTTCTCCATTGCGGTCCGGCAGTCGGCTGCGAGCTCGCACAAATAGTTTTCTCCTTTGAGGTAAGCGGCCATGCTCTGGGCCAGGTCGATCTCGTCTTCTACGATCAAAATTTTCATGGTCAGCAAAATAAAATCAGCAATCTGGCGACATTCTGTATCTGATCTACAGAATTTGAAAACATCTGATACTGAAATGGTTTTTGGCCGGGTGTTACCTTCGTATAAAGGACAGAGTCCATCAATTCACCAAATATGCAAATTTACCAGGTAGACGCTTTTGCGAAAGAAGTTTTTAGGGGCAATCCGGCGGCTGTGGTTCCGCTGCAGGAGTGGTTGCCGGATCAGCTGATGCAGCGCATCGCAATGGAGAATAATCTTGCCGAGACGGCTTTTTTTGTGCCGGAAGGGGGTGGGGCGCCCACATATCTAATTCGTTGGTTTACACCGACAACTGAGGTTGCCCTCTGTGGCCATGCGACGTTGGCCTCTGCTCAGGTGCTGTTCGAATGGTTGGGATACGAGGGTGATCTTATCCGATTCAACACCCTCCGCAGCGGCATGCTGGAGGTGTCGAGGGGCCCGGCGCCCGGTCAATATACCCTCAATTTTCCGGCTGGTCCTCCTCAAGCTGCGGAGCAGGTGCCGCTTGTCTTTGAAGGTTTGGGCATTTCACCCCGCCCGCTCCTGAAAGGACCATTCGACTACCTGGTCGTCCTGGATGATGAAGACGCCATAGCTGCGCTGAAACCGGACTTCCGCAAGCTGGCCGGCACTCCTGGAAGAGGGGTAGTGGTGACGGCCCCCGGGAAGACTTCCGACTTCGTATCCCGCTGCTTCTTTCCCCAGTCAGGTATAGACGAAGATCCTGTTACCGGTTCTGCGCACACCATGCTGGTCCCCTACTGGGCGGAACGGCTGGGTAAGCAACAGCTGTCTGCGATTCAGCTGTCCGAAAGGCGAGGATGGCTCGACTGCCGTCTCGATGGTGATCGGGTGTATATGAGCGGCTATGCGAAGACTTTTCTCAGGGGAGAGATATTGTTATAGAAGGTGTTTTGGGGGAGGGGAGCGAAAGAAAACGGCCCCGGTGAGGGGCCGCTGAGATATAGTTGATACCCGGACTAGGCCGTCGCGGGCTTATCGAAATCGAACTGAGGATTCTGTGCGGCTCTGAAGGCAACCGGATCACCGTAGGGACCGATGTATCTTGCATCGCCAAAACCAAGTATCGGCCAGAAGACGATGCCGAGCAGCGCCAGCCCGACTGTGAACCCTTCGTCCTTGCCAAAACTCTTGGAGACCATATTGAGGCCCCAGATATACCATATCAGAAAGAGAGGTCCAAGCAGCATAAATACCAGCCACCAACCTGGCTTGCCGCCAATTTTGAAAATGACATAAAAGTTGTAGATGGGGATGATCGAAGCCCATCCCGGCTGGCCGGCTTTTTCAAATGCTTTCCACATCCCGATGATTACCAGGACTATAATTGCAAGCTCGAACAAAAAGAAGAAAGCGTACATAGGTAATAGTTTTTAGTTTATGGCCAATATAGCCTCGTTTTCTTATAAATGCAACCCCCAGCGTATTATTTACCGGTTAATGGTATTAAATACCGGTAAACAGTGATATTGCGGTATTTTTACGAAAAGAAACCAGCCAGAACAATGACCTATACCAACCCGGCCACACCACCGCTGACCATTCGTCAGGCGCAGGACCTCATAGACGGCTGGATCCGCACTACCGGTGTACGTTACTTCAGCGAACTCACGAATATGGCTATACTCACCGAAGAGGTGGGGGAGGTGGCGCGACTGATGAGCCGTCTCTACGGCGACCAGTCCTTCAAGGAATCCGACAGGGGGAAAGAGCTGTCCGATGAGCTCGCCGACGTGCTGTGGGTGCTGATCTGCATTGCCAACCAGACGGGTGTCGACCTCACCGCCGCACTGGAAAAGAATTTTACGAAGAAGAGCATCCGCGACGCTACCCGGCATCAGGATAATGAAAAGCTTCGCTAAAGCGAAGGACCGTGAACCGCGGTATAGCCGGCGTCGGCCTAGTCGAGGCTTCCGGCCCCTACTCCGACCTCAGGCTCCTCACCGGCGACATCAGAGCGGCCCTCACCGCCTGGAAACCAACCGTGGCCAGCGCGATCAGTACTGACACGATCGCCGCTGCGGCGAACATCCACCAGCTGATGGAGATACGATAGGCATAGCTATTCAGCCAGTGGCTCAGCGCCCATGCGGCTAACGGCAAGGCCACCACGTTGGATAGGATGACCAGCTTGAGGAAATCCTTCGAGAGCAGTCCCGTGATGCCGGTGACGCTGGCGCCCAGCACTTTTCGGATACCGATCTCGCGCGTCCGCTGTTCTGCCGTAAAGGCTGCGAGCCCGAACAACCCCAGACAGGAGATGAAGATCGCCAGCGCTGCGAACAGCCCCGACAGCTTGCCGATGAGGCTCTCTGCCGTGAACTTCGAGTTGAATTTATCATCGACCCAGCTATAGTCGAAAGGATAGCCGGGGTTGTCTTTCTTCAGGACGTTGCCAATGGAAGCAAGCGCTTTCTCCGTCGATGCCCCTTGCTTCATACGTATATAGAAATACCCCGGCCTGGGCTGGGAATAAAAGATCACCGGATCCGGTTTTCCATAAAAGTCTCCGTAGATATAGTCTTTCACCACGCCTACCACCTGGTCGTTCCCGTTGTCGGATTTGAGATACTTGCCGATTGCGCTGCCTGCGCCCATCATCTTCGCCAGCGCCTCCGTGATCAGCACCTTGCCGCTGTCCTGCGAAAAATCATCCCGAAAGCCGCGTCCGTCGATCAGCTGCATGCCCATCGTGTTGATATAGTCATGGTTGATATTGCGGATCGATATGAGCACGTCTGCGTTCGGGTCCTTGCCCGGCCAGGAATACCCGGAAGTGTTATTGGAGACGTTGAGGTTTTCCATGTCGCAGAGACCGGTGCTTTCGACTACTCCGGTCTGCAAAAGGTCCTGCTTCACGGCTTCATAATTGTTCAAAAGTGCAGGAGATGTGCGCAGATCCAGCAGGTTGTCTTTGTTATAGCCCAGCTCCCGCGACTTGATATGCTGTACCTGGCGATAGATGATGATGGTGCTGACGATCAGAAAGATCGAAATGGAGAATTGCGCTACTACCAACACTTTCCGGATCATCTCGGCGCCGCCGTCCTTTGTCTTCAGCCTTTTCAGCACGTGCACCGGGTTGAAACCGGACAGGTACAGGGCGGGGTAGCTGCCCGCCACGAGTCCGCAGACCAGTGCGATGGTCAGCAGCGACAGAATATGCAGCGGTTGCCCAATACCGAGAGAAAGCTCTTCTTTCACCAGCAGGTTGAAAGCCGGTAGTACGAGACTGATGAGCAGGACGCCCAGCGCCACCGACATAGCTGAAAGCAGTACCGATTCCCCGATGAATTGGGCGACCAGGCGCCCCCGCTCGGCGCCCAGCACCTTGCGGACGCCTACTTCGCGTGCCCTTTTCTCACTGCGGGCGGTAGAAAGATTCATGAAATTGATACAGGCTATCAGCAGGATGATACAGGCGATATATGTAAAAAGACGTACAAACTGTATACGCCCACCACTCTGTTTGCCGTCTACAAATTCATCTCGCAGCCGCCAGTCCTTCATCCCGATCAGCAGCGGCTCTGCGCCGGCCTTCTGTTCTGACTTCAGCCGGATAAAGCCCTTCAGCTGCTGGTTTACTTTCGCCGGGTTGGCTGAAGGTGACAGCTCTACAAAAGTAGACAGTCCATTGGAACCCCAATATCGCAGCCAATCATTGTCTTTTTCAAAGCTCGCAAACGGCATCAGGCAATCCGGCCGGACCGTTGAGTTCAGTGGAAAATCCCGGAAGACGCTGCTGACGGTGAAATTCTCTTTATTGTTGACCCGCATCGTCCTTCCCACGACGCCGTTGACCGAACCAAAGAACTGGCGGGCCATCGTCTCGGAAATCGCCACGCTGTTCAGATCGCGAAACGCGGAAGCTACACCCCCTTCCAGGAAACGCGCCGAGAACATGCCGAACAATGTAGAATCAGCGTACATGCCCGTCTCATACACATTCTTGTCCTCTACGCTGAACAGGATCTTTGTGTCCCGTGTACGACAGGTCCGCGCAACGCCCGGTATCTCGGCCTTCATGGCTGCTGCCAGTGGACCAGGTGAAGAGCCAAATGTCCGTATTGCGCCATTGTAGGTCTGGTTGGTTCGGACGTTATAGATAAATTCCCTTTTGGGAAACGAGTCATAGTTCAGCTCGGCTTCTACCCACAGAAAGATCAGCCCTGCGCAGGCGACCCCGACGGCAAGTCCGAAGATATTGAGAAAGCTATAGGTCTTATTCTTCCAGATATTCCGCAGGGCGGTGAGCAGGTAGTTCCTAAGCATGGGCTGACGATTTTTTGATTGGGCGTCCAAGATGGTGCCATTTCTGTAATATATTGATTGTTAAATAATTGTGATCTTATTGCTGGATGGATTGTTCGGATTCGCACAGCTGACGTACGTTTTTAGGCGGATTCCGTTCGCCGGCTGTGGAAATGCAGTACGAGAGCTATTTTTCGGAGATTACTTTTCCTAAATAGGGAACTGGTTTTTGAGATATCTTTGCCCGCTATGGCAAACGATACGAACAAATTTCAGGCGATCATTTCGCATTCGAAAGAATACGGCTTTATTTTTCCTTCCAGTGAGATATATGACGGCCTCAGCGCGGTGTATGACTACGGTCAGTGGGGTAGCGAGCTGAAGAAGAACATCAAAGATCATTGGTGGAAGAGCATGACCCAGCTGCAGGAAAATATTGTTGGTATCGACGCTGCTATCTTTATGCATCCCACGACCTGGAAGGCCAGCGGCCATGTGGACAATTTCAGCGATCCGATGATCGACAACAAGGACAGCAAGAAGCGGTATCGTGTCGATCACCTTATTGAAGCCCGTATCGAAGAGCTGGAAAAGGAAGGCAAGAAGGCCGAGGCCGACGCGCTCCAGACCGAGATGGACCGGTTGCTGAAAGAGAGCGATTTTCCCGGACTTAAGAAGCTGATCGAAGATCTCAAAATAAAATGCAGCGTCGGCGGAACTTCCAACTGGACCGAGGTCAGACAGTTCAATCTCATGTTCTCAACCCAGCTGGGAAGCGTATCCGAAGATGCCAGCGAGATCTATCTCCGGCCGGAGACGGCCCAGGGCATTTTTGTCAACTTCCTCAACGTCCAGAAGACGGGCCGGATGAAGATACCCTTTGGCATCGCGCAGATCGGGAAGGCATTCCGCAACGAGATCGTCGCCCGGCAGTTCATCTTCCGGATGCGCGAGTTCGAGCAGATGGAGATGCAGTTCTTTATCCGCCCTGGCACGCAGAAGGAATGGTACGAGCACTGGAAGGAGGCGCGTATGAAGTGGCATCTTGGACTGGGCATCCCTGCTGAGAAATACCGTTTCCACGACCACGTAAAGCTGGCGCACTATGCCGACGCGGCCTGTGATATCGAATACGAATTCCCCTTTGGCTTCAAGGAAGTGGAGGGCATTCACTCCCGCACCGACTTCGACCTGAAGAACCACCAGGAATTCAGCAAGAAGAAGATGCAGTATTTCGATTCGGAGATCAATCAGAACTATATTCCATACGTCGTGGAAACCTCGATCGGACTGGACAGGACTGTACTGATGGTCCTCAGCCAAGCCTATACGGAAGAAGATCTGAGCACACCCGAAAAGCAGGACAGCCGGGTCGTTCTGAAGTTCCCGCCAAAGCTGGCGCCGATCAAGCTGGCGGTGCTGCCGCTCACCAAAAAGGACGGCCTTCCGGAGATCGGCCGCGAGATCATGGACGCGTGCAAGACCCAATTCAGATGCTTCTACGAGGAAAAGGATACGATCGGCAAGCGGTACCGCCGCATGGACGCCATCGGAACGCCTTTTTGTGTGACGGTCGACCATCAGAGTAAAGAGGATCAGACAGTTACGATCCGTTACCGGGATACTATGGCACAGGAGAGGATCCCTATCAGCGCCATCGCTTCTATCGTTAACGGACAATTGATCTAGGGGGGATCACGAAGCTTTCGGTCGTTGGTCAATGTGAACCGATATCAGCCGGAATCAACCTCCGTGGGGTGAAGTTTTCAGCCTTTGGTCAACGTGAGCCATATGGACCGTGTCGGACGATGCAAACCGAAGAGGGTGAATGTAAGCCAAAACAACAGATGAGTGGGTGTGGGTCGCCGGTGGGACGGTTATGTATTATGCCCCCAAAGGGCGGGTTTAGTAATTAAAAATTTAAGAATCGCTGCATCAAAGAAATAAACATTTATGTAAAAATAAATGCTGCGGTTTTGTTGGGCTTTTCAATTTATTTATTGCTATATTTGATCGCTGGATAACTTGCTGATCCCTTGTCCACTATCCCCTGAAATAACTCTACCGCAAGTGCTGTTCCTTGAAAGGCCTGTTCCTCTTTCAGAACCTTAAATAATTTAATTACAATGCCTTTTACGTTTACGTTTGATGTTGTAATCAACCCCATTATTCTTAGTTTTTCTCTTTTTGCAGGACTTCTGCTTGGATTTCTTTTCGGTCGTGCAAAGGTGATCAAGGCCGAAGCCAAGATGAGAAAGCTGGAGGCCGAAGTAGTAACCAGCCACCATGAAACCCTCGAAGCGCAAAGAGCACTTGTTGAGCTCGAATCGAGGCTGCAAAATCAGACGAGCCCCGTCATCCCGATGAAGCTCAATGCCACCACGAAAGAGGCTCCCAAAGAAAAGGCAACGAAATAATTCCCCGGCGCGGATCGGGACTGCCCCGCTTGGCGTAGCAGAGCCAGTTGGGGAGGCCTGCGGCCAGAAGAGCCCTCATCACCCATACAGCTCCTGGTGAATCGACTTTCTGTCATAGCCCAACGCCAGTATACGCTGCTTAGCCTCATCGATCATATTTTTCCATCCACATAGAAAGAAATATGCTGGCATCTTCGGCTTGCATATCTCCTCGTAAATAGCGTGCACATAGCCCGTGCGGATCAATGGCCCCGCGGTCTCCCTCGAAAAAGTTGGAAGATAATGAAAAGCTGGGATCTTCTCCGACAGCTCGGCCAGCTCCTTTTGATACAGACAGTCACAGAAATTGCGGCAGCCGAAGATCAGGTAGATATTGCGGTGGGGAATATTGTGATTGAGGATGTGATGGCTCATTGCGCGGAAAGGGGCGACTCCCGTCCCGGTACAGATAAAGAAAAGATCCCTCTCGATCTCGTCAGGCAGGGTAAAGACGCCCTGTGGACCACGCAGGGTGAGCTCGCTTCCTACCTGCACCTGGTTGAACAGATAATTAGTGCCGGCTCCCCCTTCCAGCAGCACGATCACCAGCTCGATGACATTGGTGCCGTCAGGCCAGGAGGCGATGGAATAGCTGCGCCATCTTTTGCTGGGCTTTTCGTGGATGGGCAGGTCAAGCGTGACGAACTGACCGGGCTCGAAGTCGAAAGAGGCCATATCCGGCAATTGAATCCAAAAGCGGCGGGTGGCAGGCGCTTCCTGCTCGATGCGAATGACCTTACCTGTTTGCCAGGGCTGAAGCATAATTGTAAATTGTAGGTGTTACCTACAATTTACAAAATTATCTTACTACCGATAGCTCTTTGTGCCAGGTTTGACCACCGTGTATTATCTGCAGCGTATAAACCCCCGAGGCCAGGTTACCGGTCGGGATCTGTTTTGAATATAACCCGGAAAAGTTTGGGTAGTCCTCCTCAAAGACCCGCTGCCCCATGATATTGACCAGGCTGACGCTGGTATTGGCGGGCGAGCTCATATAGAACAGGAGGTTGGCGTAGTACTTAGCCGGGACCGGCCATAGTTTCAGCCCGATGGCATCATTGGGATCCCCACCCGACGGCGTATAGGTTACTTTATTGGAGGTAAGCTGGCAGCCGGTCGCAGGATCGCTGACTACGGTATAGTAAACCCCGGGTATAGACGCGGTATCTGTCTGGCCCGTATGACCCGACAGCAGGGAGTCGTTGACATACCACTGGTTATTGGTCGTAGCGCTGCTGCTCAGCAGCTTTCCGTTGAGCGTGACGGCCGGCGACGCCTCCGTCTGTGCAGTAACGGCCGTTCTTGGCGTCGGACATCCCATCAACTTTATCCCCATATTGTAGAAGGGATAGTAGAACTTATGCGAATACGCTATACTGTCGGTCTTGCCATCCCGGAAGTCATTGCCTGTGACCGCGAATACGCCGGGTATGGAGATCGGATAGGGGTCCTTGTTGATATTGACGTTGATGAAGGCATTCGTTGTCGGCGAGCAGTCTGTGATCAGGATATAATTGCCCGGGTTCGGAACGGGGATGTTCAGCAGGAAGGTAGCTCCCGTATCTGAATTATCCGTTGTCGGTACGTTTATCTGAAAGGAAGTGTCCGGGACCAGTTTGGTCGCATAGACGTCGATTGTCGTGCTGTAAAGTGGCTGATAGTTGTAGTTGTTGCTGGCCGTGGCGGCGTTCCAGGTAAGGTCCAGCAGGGTGGCCAGGGTCACGGTTATCTTCCCGGAGTGACCGATATACATCTTGGCGCTTTCGATGGTCAGGGGCACATAGGTAGAGATCATCATAAAATTGCCGCCCAGACGGAAATAGGCGCCCTGGTTCGAGCCTGTCGGTGTAAAGACGGTCTTGTTCGGCGCACCACCCTTTACATCCAGGTCGTTGACGCCGAGATAGTAGGTCTTGTCGGCCGGGACTACAGTCGTAGTGGTGTTGCTGCCGGCAGCCAGGGGAGTCGTGGATGTCGCTGTCTCATACCATAGCGGTACGTCGATGCCGCTGGTCTCAGCGTGCAGCAGCACGGACGCCGAAGTCGTGCCACAGACGGTAGCCGAACCCTTGCCAGCCGCGCCATCCGAGCTAACGGCGATGACCGCCGTATCCTTGTCGTTGGAAGTATTGGGATCTCCCGACAGCGAAGTGCTGCTGATAAAGGTATAGGTAGTCCCTCCAACAGTGGCAATGGGCTTGTTATAAGTAAAGACAACCTCCCCGCCCGAAAGGATGCTGTCTTTGCAGACGGCCGTCAGCGTGATCGGGCTGGAGCCGCCGGTGATGATAGTGGTTACAGGGATACCGCCGGCCTGAGTTGCCGAGCCATAGTTGTGGATCCGCACCGATACCAGCTGGGAATCGCTGCTGCAGATCGCCTGAGTGGGATATTCGAGAGCGGACACGCCCACGTCATTGGCCGGATTGCCGAATACGACCCTGTAGTCCTGGGTCTCGCCGATGGCATAGGTACCGCATGGGAGGATCGTGCTGGGATCGGTCGTTTGCTCCACGATGACGCGCATCCGCGCATAGGTATTCGCGATAGCAGTGACGGGGACCGTAATATTCCCCGAAATGGCGCCATCCGTTGCCTGCCAGGGCTGGCTCTGGTAGGCCAGCTCTGTGGTCGGGTCAAAGGTGCCGTCGTTGTTGTAGTCGATAAATATTTTTACAAATCGCGTATCGTCGGTGGCTACGCCCCCGCAGTTGCCCGTTACGAGGGTCACCGGAACAGTCCCTCCCACGGGCAGGGTCGCCGGCTGCAGGCTGGTATAGTCCGTATAGGTGCGGCAGGATCCGGAGCTGGTATTGTTGATCCCGCCCACGGTCACCTGGGTGAGATTGGCGCCGCCCGTACCTGAAGACGCAGATGCGCATGCGGCCTGTCCTCCACCTCCGCTGATGAGCAGCGAAAAGGCCTGGCCCGGGCCAGTAATGGACTTTGCCTTGACGGAGATGGTATACTGTCTGCCGGGTATCAGGCTGTCGGACAGCTCGACCTTCTCCACGTTATCGAGCTTGTTGTCTCCTTTGGTCGCTGGTGCGTCCGGATTATTTGGGTCCAGCACCCAGGGAAAATAGACTTTGCTGGTAGTGTTGTCGGTGATCCGCAGGTCGAGGTCATTGACCAGCTTGGGGCTCACGTCCTTGAAATTATGTGAGTTGGCGGGTATTGTGGCGGGTGTGCCGGGGACGTCCGTCCAGCAAATGGTGGCCCAGACCGGTGTCTTGCCGCTTGCTGTGATCGTAGTGGTATAGGCGGTGGTATTTGCCAGGTTGCCCTCTATGATCTGCTGGCTTTTGTCGCCCGTCGCGTCGGCCGTGATCACGGCAGCCGCCTTCTCCATATTGATAAGGCCCCAGCCGAAGGAATAGTCCGGACCCTTGGCGGCCCCGGCCTCGTTGGCGGTATGGATCATCAGCCCCTTGACCGAGCTGCTGAGCAGGAACTTTCCGGGGTGCTTCTGGCTGTAATAGTCCTGTAAGAGAAAGGAGGAGCCCGCGGCCGCAGGCGTCGCCATGGAGGTCCCGCTCATATAGTCATAGGCATTGTCCGCGGTGGCGACGGTAGAAAGTACGTTGACGCCGTCCGCCACCAGGTCGGGCTTAATGCGTCCGTCGCCGGTTGGACCGACGCTGCTGAAATTGGCTAGCACCACGTCAGAAGAGGACTTGTATCCTCCGGGGATGGGGTTGACTGCCCCAAGGACGAGTATATTCTTGGCATTCCCGTAGGTGGGGATGGTCATATAGCCGTTGTTGTTGCTGATGCCGGCCGGCCGGGAGGCAGCGACCCACTGACCCTGTGCATTCATCCGGTAATAGGTCTGACCCTCCGCCGGGCCAGTGTCGTTGCGGCTGTTGCCTGCGGCTTTCGCGATCAGGTAGCTGGGTGCGGCATATGCGATGGTATCCCAGATACGCGCGTCCTGGTCATATTGTCCAAACTTGATGTCGACCGTATCGCCAGGATTACCCCAGAACTCCCAGCGCTGCTGGCCGTCGTCAAAATACCAGCCTGCGACATCGGCGTAAGAGTGATTAGAGACCAATAATCCGCCGGCAGAGGCGGCCATCATCTCGGATTCGTCGTTGGTAAAGTCATAGGCCAGCAGCTGCTGCGCGCCAAAAGACATACCTTTAGCCAGGGGATTCACCCCGGCAGCGATCATGGTGCCTGTCACGTGGGTGGAGTGGTCGCTCAGGCTGCCAGGATTGTCCTTCTGGACCACGCGGCCGTTGAGCTCGATATGGGTAGACCTGACCCCTCCCTCATCCCAGACGGCTATCTTTCCTTTCAGTGCGGCCGTCCCGCCATTAAGGGAAAGGCCGTCCCCGCCGCCGGGCCATACTTTACTAGTCCCGATAGTGGCAGCGGATATCGTGTTGTCGGTGGTGGTAACATAAATAGGCAGGCCGCTGGTGTTGATACCCCTGAGATAAGCCAGCCGTCCTTTCTTATTCCGCAGGGTCAGGGGCCAACCTTTTTGCTGGGCCGTCCTGGTCAATATCTGTTGGAAAGCCGCCTCTTTTAAAGCCTGGGCCTGGCTGGCTCTCTGCAATCCGGCCTTGTTGGGTACTACCTGAGCGCTCAGCTGGAGCCCGGAGAGTAGAAGGAGGAAAAAGGATACGGACAGAAGCAGCAGGACCCGGCAATTGTTCATAATAAGTATTTAAAACTTTTCTAAAATTACAGTATTTATGCTTTTACCAATTATTGTACCCATTCTATCGGCCGCCCTGGGTCTTGTCCCGATTGTGGGGAGACCCCTGGATATTGGGTTTGACCAAAAATCCGGTATCTACGGCACCGTCTACTCCAGCGGAGGGAATCATATGCCGGCTCCCAATCGCCACCGCCCCGATACCGCCGGCCTGAATCTCCGTCGCGGCGTGGACTCCGAGGCCCTGAAATCGTCAACCATTCCCGGCGTCAAGGCCACTGTCTGCATCTTCCGCCTTACTTCCGACAGCCAGGTCGTACATGTCGACCCCACTCACTACCGGGCAATCCTCACCCCCCTCATCTCTCAGATCGAGACAGATGAGAAAGGACATTTTCATCTATTCTTACCGCCGGGGACTTACTCTGTTTTCACTAAAAAAGGCGAGCTGTTCTATGCTTCCCGAAGGGATGAAAAGAACCACATAGCGCCGGTAGAAGTACTACCCGGGAAGATGACCCAGGTCTCGTGCAGTGTAGAGTCCAATCATAAGGCTGTTTATTAAGTTTACGGGATTTTAACATCACCGGTTGCTTCGACGAGGGACAGGGGGATAGTTTTGTGAGCCGGGGATTCACGGATCGGGGGATGAACGGGGTGGTCTCCAACCGCGGGAGGTGAGCCGGGGGATTCAGGGCTCCGGATTGGTTGGGGTCGGCGGTTTTTCCGTATCTTTGCGGCCGGCAATGAATAGTGAGGTTCTTCTTGAGGAATTTTTGCATTCTCCCCGCCTTTTTCAGCTGGCGGACAGGCTCTTATTGTCCAGTCCGCAACGGATCGCCTGCAAGAACCTGCAGGGCAGCTCTCCGGCCTTTCTCATCGGCTCGATCTTCCGGAATCAAACCACCAGTCAGCTCAACCACCTGGTCGTCTGCGAAGACGCGGAAGCGGCGGCGTATCTGCACAATACCCTCGAGAGCCTGACGGGAGCTCTCGACCTCTTCTATTTCCCCTCTTCCTTTAAGAATAAGAAGAACTACCGGCTCCTCAACAGCAGCCACGTGATGCTGCGCACCGAGGCCCTGACGCGGCTGTCGGCCCAGACGATGAGCCATTTGACGGCAAAAAAGCTGATCATTACGTATCCCGAGGCCCTTTTCGAGAAGGTAGTCCTTCCGGAGGCCCTGTCGGAAAATATCATTTCCCTGAAGGCCGGCGATACCCTGGACCTCAATGGTCTGTTGGGGAAGCTGGTAGACAAGGGCTTTGAGCGCACGGACTTTGTGTATGAGCCGGGACAGTTTGCGCTCCGCGGCGGGATCCTGGACATCTATTCCTTTGGCAATGAAAAGCCCTATCGCGTCGAGCTGTTCGGCAACGACGTCGACTCGATCCGCATCTTCGACCCGGAGACCCAGCTCAGCGAGCGCAAGCTGCTGCAAGTGAGCATCATCCCCAATGTCGAGAACCGGCAGGACAGCGGCGAGAAGATATCTCTGCTGGAGTTCCTCCCGGAAAATACGGTAGTCTGGATACAGGACTGGGCGTTCACGCGGGAAAGGCTGGTCATCCAGGAGGAGGACCTTCAGCTCTTTCTTGACGGGGTACAGGCTGAACGGGATATGCAGGCCGCCCGCCAGGCAGAGGAGAGCGCGCGTCCTGCAGGAAAAGCAGGCAGCCGTGGTCGACGGGCCCTGCCGCCTGATACGGCCATCGACGGAGACGAGGACAAGCTGGAGAAAAGAGAAGTGACAAAGGACGAATTTGTGACGGCAGAGGACGTCACGAGCCGGCTGCAGCGGCTGCATGCGGTGGAGTTCGGGCCTTCGGCCGCCTCCTGGCCCGACGCCTTTGTGGTGGACTTCCATACGAAGCCGCAGCCCTCTTTCAACCGACAGTTCGATCTCCTGATCAAGGACCTCAAATCCTGGGAGAATAAGAAATATACGCTCTATCTCTTTGCAGAGAATCCGCGCCAGCTCGAGCGGCTGTATACCATCTTTGAAGACCTGAAGGCGCAGATCGCGTTTACGCCTGTGCCGCTGAATATCCATGAAGGTTTTATCGACGAGGACCTGAAGCTGGTCTGCTATACCGACCACCAGATCTTCCAGCGGTATCATAAGTACAAGGTCAAGCAGGCCTATAACAAGAACAAGGCCATCACTCTTCGAACCCTGCGCGAGCTGCAGCCGGGCGACTATGTCACGCATATCGACCATGGGGTAGGTGTCTACAGCGGCCTGCAGAAGATCGAGGCCAATGGCCGTCTCCAGGAGGCGGTCCGCATCATTTATAAGGACAGCGATATCCTGTATGTCAACATCAACTCGCTGCACAAGATCTCCAAATATACCGGCAAAGAAGGCACGGTCCCCAAGGTGAACAAGCTGGGCAGCGACGCCTGGCAGAAGCTGAAAGAGAAGACCAAGACCAAGGTGAAGGAGATCGCCTTCGACCTGATCAAGCTGTACGCGCAGCGGAAGGCCGAGAAGGGATTTGCCCATACCCCGGACAACTATATGCAGACCGAGCTGGAGGCGTCCTTTATCTATGAGGACACGCCGGACCAGAGCAAGTCCACCGCGGACGTGAAGAAGGATATGGAGGCGCCATCGCCCATGGACAGGCTTGTTTGCGGAGACGTCGGATTTGGCAAGACGGAAATAGCGATCCGCGCGGCCTTCAAGACCTGCTGCGACTCGCGCCAGGCGGCGGTGCTGGTGCCGACGACCATTCTGGCCTTCCAGCACTATAAGACGTTCAGCGACCGGCTGAAGGACTTCCCGGTGAAGGTGGACTTCGTCAACAGATTTAAGTCCTCGAAAGAGAAGAAAGAGACGCTGAAGAAGCTGGAGGCCGGCGAGATCGACATTATCATCGGCACTCACGCTCTTTTGGGGAAGGAGGTCAAGTTCAAGAACCTTGGCCTGCTGGTCATCGACGAGGAGCAGAAGTTCGGGGTAGCGCACAAAGAGAAAATAAAGACCCTCCGGACGCATGTCGACTGTCTCACGCTGACGGCGACGCCGATACCGCGCACCCTTCAGTTCAGCCTGATGGGCGCACGCGACCTCAGCATCATCAATACTCCGCCGCCCAACCGCCAGCCGATACAGACCGAGCTGCACGGCTATAACGAAGACTTTATCCGCGACGCCATCTACTATGAGACGGAAAGGGGCGGGCAGGTCTTCTTCATTTATAACCGCGTTCAGGGCCTTGCCGAGATGTCGGCGATCATCCAGGGACTCTGTCCGGATCTCAGCATCAGCTATGCGCACGGCCAGATGGAAGGCAGCGAGCTGGAGGATAAGATACTCGACTTCATCGACAAGAAGTATGACGTCCTCGTATGTACGAATATTGTGGAAAGCGGCGTGGACATCCCCAATGTCAATACCATCATCGTCAATAATGCCCACCACTTCGGCCTCAGCGACCTGCACCAGCTGCGGGGCAGGGTAGGGAGGGGAAACAAGAAGGCCTTCTGCTATCTGCTGGCGCCGTCGCTGGCGACTCTGCCTACGGATTCGCGCAAGCGGTTGCAGACCCTCGAGCAGCACAGCGATCTGGGCAGCGGCTTCCAGATTGCGATGCGGGACCTCGATATCCGCGGCGCGGGCAATATGCTGGGCGGGGAACAAAGCGGCTTCATGGTGGACATCGGTTTTGAGACCTACCAGAAGATACTGGACGAGGCGATAAAAGAGCTGAAGCGCACCGAATTCCGGGAGCTCTTCAAGGAAGAGATATCCAAACAGGAAGACTATGTGCAGGACTGCACCATCGATACGGACCTCGAGATACTTATCCCGGACAGCTATGTGGAGAGTATAACGGAACGACTGAGCCTCTATACCCGGCTCGACAACTGCGATACGGAGGAAGAGCTGCAGCAATTCCACAGCGAGATGATCGACCGATTTGGCCCTATCCCGCCGCAGGTTGACGACCTTTTCGACACCGTTCGTATCCGCAAATTGGCTGTGACCCTGGGTTTTGAGAAGATGATCCTGAAAGAGGAGGACCTCCGCTGCTATTTTATCAACCGTCCCGACTCGCCTTATTTTGAATCGGATACGTTCAGGCTGATCCTCGAATATTTACAAAAGCACACCAATAAGGCCAAGCTCAAGCAGGCGGGCAAGAATTTCCTGCTGGTGGTCGACGATATGAAGTCGATGGCGGACATCCTCGGGTTCCTAAAAAGAATGGCGGCCTTCGTTGAAAAATCAGTATATTCAACGACCTAAAATCCCTAATTTATGGCAGAAGAGTATCCACTAAGCGCTCCGACCAGCGACGAGCGGACATTGGGCATCCTGTCGCATATTCTTTCCATTGTGCCCGGCGTTGGCATTCTTGGTCCCCTCATCATATTTCTGATCAAAAAAGACTCCCAGTTCGTCGGGGAAAACGCCAAGGAATCGCTGAATTTCCAGATCACGGTATACCTCGCGGCGATCGTCAGCGGGATACTGATGTTTCTGTACATCGGCATTTTGCTGATTGGGGTGGTCGGAATCATCGATTTCGTTCTGGTGATCATAGCCACGATAAAAGCGAGCGAAAATAAGATCTACCGTTACCCCTTCAATCTGCGTCTTATAAAATAGGGTGGAAGTGTTGCGCCTGATAAAATAGGGTCAGAGCGTCCTACAGCGCCTTCTCCATTATATAATGTGGGATGGTGACCTCTGTGAACTCTTCACCCGTGATAGAATAGCCAAGCTTCTGATAGAAGCCGACGGCGGTCTTGCGTGCGTGCATACAGAGTTTCCTGTAGCCGAGGTCGCGGGCGATGTTCTCGGCGAAGATCATGAGGGCGCGACCTACGCCTTTTCCCTGCATGTTGTTGGGGACGGCCATCTGACGCAGGCGGACAGTATATGGATCAACGCGGGTAAGGAGACAGCAACCCAGGAGTTTTTCGTCTTCGAAGGCGCCCATGAGGATATCGTCCTTTTCCTTGTCCAATTCATCCTTGTCAAAGGACAGGCCCAGCGGTTTGCGCAGTATGTCATTGCGCAAGGTCACCATCTGCTGGTACTCCTTTGTTCCATGATCTATCATCCTAAGAGCCATGCTGTTACTTGTTATGGGTCAACCCCTGAGGACGGGGCTAACAGTCATTAATGGCCGGTTCGCTGACCTAATCAGGCAGGCAATCCGGGAAGGCCGAAGTTATTTATTTTTACAATTCCAGACAGCAAAAATTCGGACAATGGGAAAAATGGGCCAAAATTAAAAATTGGCGCATTTGTTCGGATTTGCCGGGAAGTATTATTTTTGCAGCCGTATAACTAAAATTTTAACACAATGTCAGACATCGCTACAAGGGTTAAGAAAATTATTGTCGACAAGTTGGGGGTAGAAGAAGCCGAAGTCACCAACGAAGCTTCCTTCACCAACGATCTTGGTGCAGACTCTCTGGACACCGTCGAATTAATCATGGAATTCGAAAAGGAATTTAATATTTCCATCCCGGACGAGCAGGCTGAGACCATTACCACTGTAGGTCAGGCTATCGCGTACCTGGAAGAGCACGCTAAATAAGTCAATATAGCCGTCATCTGCGCTTATAGCTTTTTTGGAACAATTTATTGGATCCGCCTTTTCAAGTTCAAGAATTTGGCTTAGAAGGCGGATTTATCCTTACACTACCTGAGCCAACGGAAGTCCCAGGCTCAGCTGATGGGCGAGATGGATCTTGTAATGAAGATCTGCCGGAGCTCAAACAAAGGGACAGACATTAGCCGATCGTTGGAGTCGGGCTAATTTTTAGCAAAGCACGTTCCAACATCAAAAAATCCTGGGAAAAGTCCTCTATGCAATTGAAAAGAGTAGTTGTAACGGGCATCGGCGCCCTCACTCCGATAGGCAATAATACCCAAGACTATTGGAATGGGTTGATGAATGGCGTGTCCGGTGCGGATCCTATTACCCTGTTTGATGCTTCGAAATTCAAGACCCGGTTTGCATGCGAGCTGAAAGGCTTCGATCCATTGCAATACCTGGACAGAAAAGAGGCCCGTAAGGTTGACCGTTATACGCAGATTGCGCTTGCCGCCAGCGACGAGGCGATCAGCGATGCGGCTATCGACAAGGAAAAGATGAATCCTGACCGTGTGGGCGTTGTCTTCGCCAGCGGCATCGGTGGGCTGATCACTTTCCAGGAAGAAGTGGTGAACTTCTCCAAGGGTGACGGCACACCCCGATTTAACCCGTTCTTTATTCCCAAGATGATCCTGGATATTGCGGCTGGTCATATCTCCATGCGTCATGGATTCCGCGGACCCAATTTCGCGGTCACCAGCGCCTGCGCTTCCTCCACGAATGCCATCATGGAAGCCTTCAACCTTCTCCGCCTGGGGATGGCCGACATCGTCATCAGCGGTGGTTCAGAGGCGGTAGTCAGCGAGGCTGGCGTAGGTGGTTTCAATGCGATGAAGGCGCTGAGCGAACGCAATGACGACTACAAGACGGCCAGCCGGCCTTACGACAAGGACAGGGATGGCTTCGTCATGGGCGAAGCTGCCGGAGTCCTTGTGCTGGAGGAGCTGGAGCATGCAAAGGCGCGTGGCGCAAAGATTTACTGTGAGATCATCGGCTGTGGGGCAACGGCAGACGCCTATCACCTGACGGCACCCCATCCGGAAGGGCTGGGCGCCAAGAATGTGATGCTGGCCGCGTTGAAGGACGCGAACATGCAGGCCACGGACATCGACTATATCAATACGCATGGTACGTCGACACCGCTGGGTGATACGGCCGAGATCAAGGCTATCGTGGACGTATTTGGCGAGCACGCCTTCAAGGTGAATATCAGCTCTACCAAGTCTATGACCGGTCACTGTCTTGGGGCCGCCGGCGTCATCGAGGCTATCGCCAGCATCATGAGCGTAGTTCATGACCAGGTGCCGCCGACGATCAACCATATCACGGACGATCCCGAGCTGGACTCCCGGCTCAACTTTACTTTCTGGAAACCACAGCAACGGACGGTGCGGGCAGCGCTGAGCAATACTTTTGGATTTGGCGGGCATAATGCCTGTGTCATTGTCCGGAAGTATGAAGGACAATAGCCACCCGAAGGGTAACCGAGCGTAGCGAAGGTTATGAGCGAGGAGGAGCGTGGCAAAGCAGCTCCGACGAAGCTCATCGTTGGCCCGGCTAGATGCCGAAGGCATCGGTACCACTCAGCCATCTCCAGCGGAGCGACGACCTACGGAGAAGGTACGCCACCGGAGAGGCTCAACATAAATTTTTTAGTGGATAAAAAAAATTGTAGCTTGTTAATGTGGGAATCCTGAAAGGCCTTCTAAAGGGCGACGACAGTGTCGCTTCATTCAAAAAACAGCTTCGTAACGTGCTCGGGTTTACCCCGGGCAAGGCTGTGTTATACAAAACAGCCCTTACTCACAGGTCGGTGAAAGACGGAGCCGACGAAAACAACGAGCGTCTCGAATACCTGGGCGACGCCATTCTCAGCGCCATCATTGCCGATTTTCTCTTCAAGAAATACCCTTATAAAGAGGAGGGATTTCTGACCGAGATGCGGAGCAAGATGGTGAACCGTAATCAGCTGAACGAGATCGCCATCAAGATGGGGCTTAAAAGAATAAGCAATTTTAATAAGTTCGACAGCAGCCTGAAGATGAGCCAGATCTTCGGCAATACGCTGGAGGCTATTGTCGGGGCCATCTACCTGGATAAAGGTTTTGAAAAGACCCGCCACTGGGTTATGGAAAGGGTGATCCAGCCCTATCTCTTTCTCGATGATCTCGAGAACCTGGAGATCAATCACAAGAACAAGCTCTATGGCTGGGCCAATAAGAACGGCAAGAACCTCGAATTTGAAACTCTCGATGAACGTATCGAGGGCGGTCGCCGGCTCTTCACCGTGGGGGCCGTCGTAGACGGAGAATTGTTATCCCAGGGAAAGGCCTACAATAAGAAAGATGCGAGCCAAATAGCGGCCCAGCTTGCTCTCGACAAGCTGGGACTCAACAAGGTAGCCGATAGCGACGACGGCGCATAGACCCCGGCGTTTGACCGGAAACCTGCTATGCACGGACGTAAGACGTATGACCAATTTGTAAATTTTCGTCGGAACGCTTGCAAATTCATAGTTTTTGTTCTAATTTTATTCCCTCAATACGTCTGATCTAAAAAGAAAGACTTCTTTATCCGCGTAGTACCCAATCATCCTTCCATTTAATGTTAAAACCACTTGTCGGCTAATTTCCGAACCGTATACCCGCGCAATATAGCGGACAGATAAGTCTGCGCCCCTCGATCCAATACATCTGCAAAAGCTGTTTACAATCCATTTATTGGCTATGGACCCAAAATCCATATTGACTATGGTTTACCTCCGCGCGAACCAGGAACGATCCTGTTATGCGACGTGATAACCACATTCAATTACATAACTTTTGTGAACATGAAACAGCTTTACTCTTTAAAAACCCTTACACTCGCCCTCTCCCTCTCCCTTACCGTAACTACGAGCTTTGCTCAAACCTATTCCGCCTTCAGAAGTGGCAACTGGTCGGCCACAGGCGGCAGCTCGATCTGGCGAACCGTGGCACCTTCCCCCGTTTGCAACAACTGTCATATTATTATCGAAGACGGTGCAGTCGTAACCATGGATGCCAGCATCCTGCTCAGCGGCAGTTCCCTGGTGTCGATCGGTACTACAGGATCCAGCCAGACTACCCAGCTGGTCTTCGCCCAAACCAACAACAACGCCAACGATGCCTTTACCAACCACCACAACCTCAATATGGTATATGGCGATCCGGTACAAATTAATCTGGCTTCGTCCAACGCCTCCATCCAGGCCGCCAATACCAATAACCAGGACGGTATATTCCTTGCCGTGCCCACCACCGGCGCAAACTCACCCTATTCCTACATCGCCCGTCTCGGCCAGGCGGCTAACTATCCCAACGCCCTGTCGCTGACCGGTCCCGTTATTCTGAGTTCCAACGGAACCCTGCCCATCCTACTTTCCGATTTCGCCGCATCGCTGGACAACGGTTCGGTCGAACTCAGCTGGACGAGCGTGCTTGAGATCAACTCCGACCATTTCGCCGTCGAACGCAGCACCGACGCCGGCGCACACTGGAGCACCATCGGTACCGTCGCAGCACACGGCAACTCTTCCCTCCCGCTGAACTACTCCTTTACCGATAGCAAGGCAGTGGCCGGCACCGCCGAATACCGCCTCCAGCTGGTAGACCTGGATGGGAAATATGATTATTCCCAGGTAAAAGCCGTCCGCAATGGTCTGATCACTTCGGTCAGCGTATATCCCAACCCGGCACGTGACTATGTCAACGTAACCCTCGCCGCCAGCAGCCTCCAGGGCCAGGGCGCCGTCGTCCGCCTGGTCAACCAGACTGGCCAGCTGCTGCAGGAAAAGTCTGTAACCAGCGCCAACGGCACCACGGTCGCTCTGTCTGTGAGCTCGTATCCGCAGGGCAACTACCTGATCATAGTCCTTGGCGCCGATGGGTCGAAGCAAGTTTCGAAGCTGCTGATCTCCAAGTAGTATTGAGGTTTAAATAATTGCCGGACCGCCCCCGATGGGGCGGTCTTTTTTTGCCCCGGGCCGGTGGTCTGCCGGCTCGCCGCCCGCCGGTCCTGTGGTTCACGCGCCGGCCTTTTTTGGCGGTTCACATTAAAGCCTGTTAGGTAATCCCGTATAAAAACCTGAATTTCTCCCTCCGCGGCGGGATGCATAAAATAAATAATGTGAATTTTGAGTTTATTAATTAATCCAATATCCCGCTACTCCCATGAAACCGAGCAACGGCACCCACTCCAGGATCATCGCTGTACGCCTTCGCGCGATAAAGGCAGGTCTTGTCATTTGCCTGGCGGCCATCCTCCACTACGGCGCATCCGCCCAATGCGTCAACAACCTCGGTACCCGCACCTATGACACGACGCTCACCAGCAACGGCTACAACTCAGCTAACCTGAAATTCCCCATGTGGAACCCGGATTCCGGTCTGCTGGTATCGGTGAAGATATCTTCCGAGGTGAGCTCGCACTACTCGTTTACGCTTGGCAACGCAGATGTCCATTCGACGACGTTTCTGCTGCTTATTGGCCAGCAGGAGCAGTTCAGCAGCCCGCAGCTGGGCTCTACATTTAACGGGGGCTATCCGCCCCAGCTGATCGGTACTTACCCGCTGTCTCCGGGCCAGACGGTCTCGAAGGCACCCTTTACCTTTCTGGACAAGCAGGTCACCAGCGACAGCATCACCGGGGTGGCGCCCTTCCTGGGCTCCGGCCAGGTAAGCGTCAACTATAGCTCTTTTACCTATACGACGCTCAGCTCGTTCCCCAGCTCGTATTATTCCTACGGGGCCGATATAACCAATACTCTTCATTTCTCCCTGCAATATCTTTATTGCAAAAGCTCCGGGGTGCTCGCTATCAATCTGACCCGCTGGACGGCGGTCCTGCAGAAACCCCGGACCGTCCAGCTCGAATGGTCAGCCGTCAATGAGGCTAGCGGTCGCGTCTATCATATCCAGCGCAGCGCGGATGGCAAGTCCTTTGGCGATATAGCCACGTTGCCGGCGAGGAATGATAATGACCCTGACTACAGCTATCAGGATGTCCTGCCTGAAGGCTCAGCGGGAAAGTTCTACTATCGTCTGCTGGTCGATGACCAGGGCACTATCTCTTACTCATCGGTTCAACAGGTGAGCGTAGAGGCTGATGCGCGGCAAGTAAGCGTATATCCCAATCCTGCTACCGACTTTATTACTGTAAACCCGGGCTCGACTGGTAGCTGGCAGATAGATATTCTTTCGGCCGATGGCAGCCTTGTCCAGCGCGAGACCTTCTTTCAGACTAACAGCATGCGTGTAAATTTCCGGAGCAGAATGTCCGCGGGAACTTATTTCGTGCGGGCTTTTGACCTCAGGGGGCAGAGAAATTTTACGACATCTTTTATCGTACCCGGGCATTAATAAAAATGATCAAATTTTAATTTCTTTTAAATGTCATCCCTTATACGTTCATTTAAAAGACCTTACAGGATTTTCCCTACGTAAATATGGCTGTTTTTGGCCTCGGAGACACGTAAACCTACTTAGTATGGTGTAATAAACTGCGCCCCTTTATAGTTATTATTGTGGAACCCCCTAAACACACGTACCTGTATGAAACGGCGCAAAATCCAATTATCTGGGGTCTCTCACGCCCCATTCCTGGTGACAATCCTATATGTCATCAGTTCTCTTACACCACAATTTATTCAGGCTCAATGCCCTGGAGGTAGCGTGGCGATGTCGTCCACGTATAGTAATGCCATGAGCAGCGGTGGCACTACCGTATATACCTTTACGATGCCGCAATTCAACCCAAGTCCGGGTGGATATACTTTTTTATCTGCCGTGCTTTCTTCAACTGCGACGACCGGGACAACTGTTTCCTATCAGAATACGACCGCATTCTTCCAGGACTTTTTTCCCAGTGTCAGCCGGACGGACAATGTAAAAGTGAATGGCTCTACGGCAGTGAACCGAAACAATGAGTACGACTTCGATGAGACCATGTTGACCGCGCAGAGTACGCCAACGGACAACCTCACTTATGGGCCTGAAAATACCTTTGATAATACGAACCTGTTTACGACCACTATTACGAACCCAACTACGCTGACCAATGTATATCAGGGGGCGGGAAATCTAAACATCACCTATACTTCAACGTTCTTTACAAATAATTTTGTTCCGACAGGGGTCACGGTCACTCCGACGCTCTCCGATAATATTACTTTTTCTGTAACCTATCATTTCTGTAACCCGACGACGCTGTCGTCGAATATCCTCAATTTTACGGCGGAGAAGGAAAGCAATGAGAAGGTCGACCTGAAATGGACTTCGGCCAATGAGCAGCCGGGGCGTAAATATTATATTGAAGCCGCGGTTAACGGGCAGGAGTTTGCTATCGCGGGCTCGATGCCTTCTGATGCTTCTATGAATGATGCCAATTACATTTATGTCTATCCGGTCCCACCGACGGCCACCGGCAGGATCTATTTCCGGCTGCGTCAGATAGAGACGGATGGTACTGCGACCTGGTCCGAAGTCCGCAGCGTCGACCTGGGCGGCAACGGAAGCAACGCTGTCTTCTCCATCTATCCGAATCCCCCCAGCGATTTTATCAATCTGTCGATACCCGGCGACGCCCAGGACTGGCAGGTAGACGTATATGCGGCCGATGGCAGCCTGGTGCAGCGCAACTACTATCCTGGTCAGAACAGCATTCGCGTCAATTTCGTGCGGCGCCTTTCTGCCGGCAGCTATTTTGTCCGCGCAACTAATCCGCAGTCTGGAAAACACTATGCGTCATCGTTTGTGATCCGGTAGGACGTATAAGAATTTTAAATAACGGGGAAGCTGTGGAAAACCACATTTTTGTCGAGTGTTTTTACTCGATTTAGGGTCTCGCTATTTATGGCGGAAGCGTCTGTCTGCTGCTGATAAGCGTGTCGATTTACGTGATCTACGCGTCCGGGGGATGCAAAAAGCGTGTGTATTATCGGTTATATATTTACGTTATATTTTAAGAAATTTAGCCATCGGCATGGTCTTTTTAGTTTTTGGAAATTTCATACTGGTTATTTAGATTTATGTCCGCGTTAATCCCGTCCCGCCTTAACCATTATCAGAAACCTTTAACCTCTAGTACGATGTGCAACCACTTGTCACCGATCGCGGCGGGACTCCGATCGATTATTCTGTCGATCCCCCTGTCATCTGCCATCACGGCATTCAAATCTTAATCATTATTGTTTTTTAAAGAACGACAACAGAGCAGGTAACTGCGCTAAACAACGCTATGCGAAACTTTATCCTTGTGGCACTTCAGTGCGTGATGACGATCTGCGCCGGCGCGCAGGTGAGTGGGCAATTTATTGTTTATGGCGATATAAATACCTATTACGCGGTATCATTCACCGATGGAGGATGGGACAACAATATTGCAACCGAAATGACATCGGGCCGATCGAACGTGCACACTGACGCTACCTGGCGGGGATCTGTGATCGCCAAGGTCAGCTTTCACGTGACCAACTGGGGCCATGTATTCAATCTTATCTCCGTGGACATGAGCGAAAGCACCGGCGACCCGGCTCTTGTCAAGAACTTCATCGGCGGCTGGGTGGACGGGACAATTCAAAACGGGAGCTCCTATACGCTGGCTTGATTGCGTCGAAAACAAGAAAAAAACTCAACGATGAATAAGTTGTCAGCTGCACTTTGTATAGCAGGTATTTGTTTAGCCTCAACGAACTCCCGGGCGCAGTGGACCCAAGGCAGCAATATATTAACGACCAGCAACCAGGTAGGTATCGGCATACCCTCACCTCTATACCCTCTATCTGTGAACGGCAACATTTACACGAACGGCAGTTTAATGGTCGATGGGGGAGACGTCTATATTGCGCGTCAGATCCCCGGAGGCTGGGGGTATGTGGTCCGGCCAAATGTTTCGAATCAAAAGAATCTGCAGTTCGCTGTTACCGGCGGTGGTCCCCTGGACTATATCGCGCTTAATTCCGTGACCAGCTATACTACCGGGAAGATGGGTATCTTTAACAGCGCCCCTTTAGGAAACCTGGATGTTTATATGCCAGCTACCTCTACGTCGGGTGTTCCCGATGTTCAACATGGGCTCTTTTTACATAGCGCATCCTTTCTCAGCGGCGGCAATGCTGTGGCCAGCTACTTCATAAAAGCTCAGGACGATGGGAATGGTGTAGCGCAGTTCATCGTCCACGGTGATGGATCCACTGGCATCAGCACAGATGCTATTGCCGGTTACAAGCTTTCTGTCAATGGCCCTGCCATCTTCACCAAAGTGGTGGTGAAATCAAATATCGGGGCGGATTATGTTTTTGACAGCACCTACCGGCTGAGGCCGCTGGCGGAACTCCACCAGTACGTCAGGGCCAATCACCATCTGCCGGATATCCCCTCTGCTGACAGCATGTTGAATCACGGTCTTGATCTTGGCGTCAACCAGACGGCGCTGCTAAAGAAGATAGAGGAGCTGACGCTCTACACTATAGCGCAGGATGAGCAGATGGCTAAACAGAGATCGGAATACGATCTGCAACTGAAGGCTATGCAGGATCGGATCGACCGGCTGGAACGTCTTATTGAAAAGCGATCAAAATAAGTTTATGAACAGACACCTCCTTTTACTGACCGGCATCCTGGTTCTTATTCTCGCGGGCTTCAGATCAGCTGCGCAGCCCTGGGTGACTGGCAGCGGTACCAACATTTATTATGCACCCGGTACAGCCGGCAACGTGGGTATCAATACCAGCAGCCCCTGGTCGGCGCTGGATGTCCGGACCAATGGCTCGACCGGAACGGGGTATTATGGTATGAATCTGCAGAATCCTTCAACCGCCGCATATTCTACTATCAATCTGAGCCTCAGTACCGGTGGCTATGGCTCGATGATACAGTCCCAGCTGAACGCCTCGACAAAAGGCACGAGATTGTTCTTTCATACTTCCGATCTCAATGGCAATGTTACGCCTCGTATGACGATAACAGAGAGTGGAAATGTCGGTATCGGGAATACCAGTCCGGGATATCGTCTCGACCTGGCTACGAGCCAGACCCTGGAGGGAATGCGGCTCGTGCATAACAATCTGGGGTATCTGCTTATTCATCCCAACTCCCTTTCGGCGGGCGCATATAACCAGATCACTCAGTCAGGCGACGCCGGAATTGTCTTTGGCGACTACAACCAGTCAAGTCCCTCAACGAGCTACGGATTCGTTATCGTGCCCTGGCTGGGTACCGGCAGCGGAATGCGGATAGACAAGAGCGGTAATGTCGGCATCGGTATGGCCGATACCAGGGGATATCAGCTAGCCGTCAACGGATCCGCGGTTTTTGCCAAGGTGGTTGTGAAGTCAAATCCGGGTGCGGATTATGTTTTTGACAGCGCGTACCGGCTGAGGCCGCTGGCGGAGCTCCGCCAATACGTCAGGGATAATCATCACTTGCCGGATATCACCCCGGCGGACAGCATGTTGAATCATGGTCTCGACCTTGGTGTTAATCAGACGGCGCTGTTGAGGAAGATAGAGGAGCTGACGCTCTATATAATCGACCAGGACAAGAGACTGGGGGAGGCCGACCGCCGCCTCGACGAGCAGCGCGATCTGCTGAAAACCCAGCAGGAGATGATAGAGCGGATGCAGAAGCTGGTTTACAAAAAACCCCACCCTTTCCCTTGTGCGGAGGGTGGGCGGGGACTCTGATATCGCCGCTGGGTGCGGCACTTCACTGTGTAAAAAACCGACAAGCTTATTTTCCGGTACTGGGTAAAGGCAATCTTTCCACAAAAAGACGATAAAAGTTGATGTGGGACAATCGGATGAATATATGATTTTTTGGGGATGACCGGGGTGACGCAGGTGGATTGTGGTATTGGTGACCGGGGAGTAGACCTATTTTCTCGGACCCAGGACCCGGGCTACGGCTTCGGCCTTGGAGTTGACGTGGAGCTTGCTGTAGATATTGCAGATATGTGTGCGGACGGTACTGATGCTGACGCAGTATTTGTCGGCGATCTTTTTATAGCTGAGGCCGTCGACCAGGGAGTAGAGGATCTCGTTCTCGCGGACTGTGAGCTGGTAGTCCTGGTGGATGGTAGGCGGTGTGGTCTGGAAGGATTGGAGGACGCGGCGGGCGATGCTGGCTGACATGGGGGCCCCGCCCTGGTAAAGGTCGCGGATGGCCTGGACGATGTCCTCGGGCGGCGTACGTTTCAGCAGATAGCCGGAGGCGCCGGCGCGGATGGCGTCGAAGATGTTCTCGTCGTCGTCGAAGACTGTGAACATCAGGACCTGTATCCGGGGAAAATGGGTCTTTACGGTGCGGACGCCCTCGATGCCGGAGATGTTGGGCAGGCCGATGTCCATGAGGATGATTTCGGGCTGGGCGGAGCCAACTTCGCTGACGACGTTAAGGAGGTTGTTTAGGGAGATCACGCACCGCATCCCTTCCGTCCGGTTGAACAGGCTTTGCAGGCTGCTGCGTAGCGTGGGGTTGTCTTCGACGATGCCGACCTTTATCATTGGTCCAAATTTGGGGAGTTTTTGCGGGGTTTCCAATCAGATATTTATAGGATTTTGGGGCGGCGCGCCCGGACGTGGCATCGCGGCTAGCCGACCGCCACCCGCAGGGTGATCTCGGTCCCTTCGCCAGGGGCTGACCGGATGTTCAGGGCCGCTTCCATCAGCCCGGCGCGACGACGCATCCCTACGAGCCCGTTGCCTTCCCGGATTGTGCCCGACTCCGCTGCAGCGATCCCCAGCACAAACCCCTTACCGTTGTCCCGGACACAGAGGTTCAACCACTTTCCTTCCCACCGCACCTCGATAACGGCGAGTGAGGCCCCGGCATATTTTACCAGGTTGTTGATCGCCTCCTTGAGGATAAGATAGATGTGCTGACGGTAGTCCATCGGCAGCCGGAGCTCGCTGATATTCCGGGGAATATCGATCGTATAGTCGATGCCTTTTGCCTCAAAAACTGTCGTTGCAAAATGTCGCACCCGCATCAGCAGATTGTCCAGGGAATCGTTGCGCGGGTTGATGCTCCATACGATATCGTCCATCCGCTCCATCAGGAGCAGCGCGCTGTCTTTGATCTCGTGCATAGTACGGTTGGTCTGTTCATTGTCGGGCTGAGCGGAGGACCCGCTGCCGTTGTCGGCGTCGCTGCCGGGACCCGCGGAACCACCGGGACCACCGGGACTCGCGGAATCACCGGGACCACCGGAACTTCCGGGACTTGCGGAACCGCCAAGGCCCCGCATGGCCAGGTCGCTCAGGATGGAGATCGAGCTCAGGGTCGACCCGATATCGTCGTGCAGGTCCTGCGCGATCTTGTTGCGGATGGTCTGCATACGATTCTGGAGCAGCTCGTTCGCCTTCAGCTGTTCGATCAGCTTTTCCTGGTTGCGGATCTTTTCCTTTTCCCACATATGGCTCTTATAGCCCAGACCCGCAGTGAAGCAAAGCATCTCCAGCAGGACGCCAACCTGCGGGACGATCAGGATGTTGAAACCGAGGTCGACCGGATGGTAGTTGCGCATCCCGGTGATGATCAGACCGAAGATATTGCCGACGGCAACAAAAAGACTGCCCGTTAGCACATAGGAGATGAGGGCCTGGCGCCGACGGAAAAGATAAAAGATAATCGTAGCGGCGGAGAGGAAGATGAAGAGCAGCACGACGGTAAACACAGTAGTCTGAGTGCGGTCATCCATCGTCAGCAAGATGAACGCCAGGTCTGCTGCCCCATAGATAAGCAGGAAATATTCGATCCGGATGAGCCACTGGTTGAGACGCGGATAGTTGACCCCTATCTCCAGGAAATGCCGGACAAAACGATAGTAGAGGAAATAGGCGAGGATCATCATCGTCTTGCCCAGGTATACGCCAAGGATAGGGTAGCGGGCAAACAGCAGATTGAACCCCAGGTCCAGCTCGAACTTGCTAAGGAAGTACAGCGCTATCACCGCAATATAAAAGAGGTAATAGAGATACTCCTTCCTCCGGATGATCAGCCACTGGAAGAGCATGTATAGTATCTGAAACAACAAAAAGCCCTGAAACAGCCACTGAAAAACAATGGACGAATGGTCTTTCTCGTAGTTGTTGGCGAAGACGGTAGCCAGCGCGTCGGATGAAAAGACCGATATCCCGTCAAAATAATAACCACGCGTTTTCTGCCTCAGCTCAATAACGATCTCGCCGGCTTGCCGGGGCAGCAGGGCGAAGGGCAGCGTATAGTATTGCCGCTGGATCACCGTGCTACCGGAAATGGATGATCGCAGATAGCCGCCCGAAATGTGCAGGGGTTTGTGACCGGGGGATATCAGCCAGGCGTCGGCATAGTCGATCGTGCCGTAGTCGATATTGAGGGGAATGACGCTGTCGCTGGTATTGCGAAGCCCGAACCGTATCCAGAAACTACGGTCCCGCGTATGATTAGACAATTGATTTTGGAAGGAATCATAAGTGAGGGGCCGCGAAGCATGCGTGGGATCCGCCGGGTAGGGTATAGGATCCCAAACCTGGAGAAAGGAGGCGTCGTCGGCGGCCGTAGCAGGGATCACCGGCAGGCTCGTCCGATAGAAGGGACCATCACTAACTACCAGCGACGGACCAAAACCAAACAGCTGCAGGGGCTGTCCCGACGCGGCAAGACCCAGCGCCAGCAAGAGGCTCCCTATGACAATGGTTTTCCCATGATTCATTCATAACAAGATAGAAAGAAAAAGTTGATCCCCATACCCCGGATCATGGCTCAGCCTTTCTCCATGCATAGCTCGATGAGTACTCCGCTGGTATCCTTTGGATGAAGAAAGCAAACCAATTTATTGTCCGCGCCCGGCTTGGGCTCCGCGTTCAGCAGGGTAAACCCCTCGGCAGCCAGGCGCCGCATCTCGGCGTGGATGTCCTCCACCGCAAAAGCGATATGGTGCATACCCTCCCCGCGCCGGGCGACGAACTTTGTGATAACGCTATCGGCGTCCAGTCCCTGCAGGAGCTCGATCTTGGTCTCGCCGCTACGGAAGAAGGCGGTCACTACCCGCTCGGTCTCCACCTCCTCGGTCTTATAACAGGCGCTCCCCAGCAGGCGTTCAAATAACGGAACGGAAACGGCCAGGTCCCCGACGGCGATGCCAATGTGTTCGACTTTTTGCATGGACTTTTGGTAATTTTGTTGAATGGTAAAGTTACCGATATACCTCGACTATAACTCCACCACGCCCTGTGATCCCCGGGTCGTGGAGGCCATGCTACCTTATTTCACGCAGAAGTTCGGCAATGCTGCCAGCCGCAGCCATGTCTTTGGGTGGGAGGGGGAAGAGGCGGTGAGCCAGGCCCGTGAGCAGGTAGCCGCGCTTATCGGGGCCGAGCCCGAAGAGATCGTTTTTACTTCCGGCGCAACTGAAGGAGATAACCTGGCGCTTAAAGGAGTAGCCGAGCTGTATCGCAGCAAGGGCAATCATATTATTACGGTAGTCACCGAGCACAAGGCCGTCCTGGACAGCTGTCACCATATCGAAAAGTTAGGCGGCGAAGTGACCTTTCTTCCAGTGGACGGGGACGGGCTCGTCGATCTGAATCAGCTGGAAGCCGCGATAAGACCCACCACTATCCTCATCGCCGTGATGTATGCCAACAACGAGATCGGCGTTATCCAGCCCATACCGGCTATCAGCGCCATCGCCCGCAAGCACGGCGTGCTCTTTTTCTCTGATGCCACCCAGGCTGTGGGCAAGGTGCCGGTGGATGTACAGAAGGATGGTATCGACCTGCTGACTCTCAGCGCGCACAAACTATACGGGCCCAAGGGTATCGGCGCGCTCTATGTTCGTCGCAGAAATCCGCGGGTGCGGCTGGCGGCGCAGATGGATGGCGGAGGCCACGAAAAAGGTATGCGCAGCGGCACGCTCAACGTTCCTGCCATTGTAGGTCTCGGCAAGGCCTGTGTCCTCTGCGCGGCGGAAATGAAAAAGGACGCGGAGCAGGTTGCGGCGCTTCGCGATCGGCTCGAGGGAGGACTGCTCGCTATTGAGGGTGCGCATGTCAACGGCAGCCGTGAGTCCGGGAGACGCCTCCCCCAGACGACCAATATCTCTTTCAGCCATATCGATGGGCAGGCGTTGCTGGCAGGACTGGGCAAGGACATTGCCCTCTCTTCCGGATCGGCCTGCACGTCCGCCTCGATGGAACCCAGCTATGTGTTGAAAGCGCTGGGACTCGGCGATGATCTGGCGCATAGCAGTCTTCGGCTGGGGCTTGGTCGCTGGACTACGGAAGAAGAGGTTGATTACGCTATCCGGCGGATCAGCGAGGAAGTGGCGCGGCTGAGGGAGAAAAGCATGCTTTGGGAGATTTATAAAGAAGGTAAATAGACCCGAAAAATGGCATTCTGGCCGTGAACGGTGAGATTGTACAAATATATAATATTTTTTAATACGACAATGTAAAAAATAACTAATATGTTTTCGACTCCCGGAAAACCAGTTTGCGGGTGGCAGTTAAGGCGAAGATAATCCCACCGTGTGGGTCCGGATCAGCCCTCTGCCAACCCCTGAAACAGTCCGAAATGCCCTGGAATTACACTACATCATTCACTACATCAAACCGCCGATTGGCCGGGGCATATCACCCGGAAATATTGCGCCATCGTATGTAGAAAGAGAAAGAAAGAGAAGAGGTTATAAAACAAAAAACCCGCCTGACTAAGGGCGGATTTTTTCATGCAGTTGGTTTCGGTTAAATGTCTTTGTGGACCTCACCGTGAATATTATTTTTCGAAGGATGGTTATTCTATAAGAGCATGCGAATATAAGTATATCTTCCATACAAAGCATTTTTCCTCGCATCTTATTTGTCGTACTTTTCCACATTTTATTTTTTACTATATGTAAAATTGAGCCAATCCTCGTGGAAAGGCACAATAACTATTCGTATTTAGACGATTAAACAGTCTTATTTTTACGTTTATGTGGGCAGTATGCAAAAAGGAACTCCGCCAATTCTTTAGTAGTCTAACCGGATATATCGCCATCGTCGTCTTTTTACTATTGAACGGCCTGCTGCTGTTCGTCTTTCCGGATACTGATATTCTTTCTTTTGGCTACGCTACTCTCGACAAATTCTTCGAGCTGGCGCCCTGGATACTGTTGTTGCTGATACCTGCGATCACGATGCGCAGCCTTTCGGATGAATTCAGGGCGGGAACGTTTGAAACATTACAGACGACGCCGTTGAGCCGTACCCGGCTGGTCGTTGGAAAATACCTGGCCTCTCTCATCGTGGTCGTGATCGCCCTTCTGCCGACCCTGGTCTATTTCATTTGTATTCAGCAGCTTTCGGGACAGGGTGGCATCGATACGGGCGCTACGACGGGCAGCTATATCGGCCTGCTGATGCTTGCCGCTGTCTTCACCGCGATCGGCATCTGGTGCAGCAGCTTTACTTCCAACGCGGTAGTTGCATTTATCGTTGCGGCTTTCGCCTGCTTCCTGCTGTACAGTGGATTTGGGGCCATCAGCGCGCTGCCTGTGTTTGCGGCCGGACTGGACTATTATATTGCGATGCTGGGGATCGACTTCCACTATCGCAGTATCAGCCGCGGGGTCATCGATACCCGTGATCTGCTGTATTTTTTTAGCGTCATCTATCTATTTTTATACCTGACCAACCGATTCCTGGCCCGTCGTGTGACAGGAAGTCTGCGCTGGTTCGCCGGCGGCCCCGTCATCCTGATCGTCGTGCTGGCCGGGGTCAATCTCCTGGCTTCGCACCTTCATACCAGGATCGACCTTACGCAGGAACACCGCTATACGTTGAGCGCCCCGACCCGGGACCTCTTAAAAACGGTAGACGACGATATTCAGGTTGACCTTTACCTGGCCGGCGATCTCAAAGCCGGTATCCGCAAGCTCGCCAAGAGTACGGACGAGCTGCTCCAGGAATTTAATGAATACTGCGACGGGAAGATCCGGGTAAGGGCCTTCGATCCGCTGGCCACCCTCGACGACTCTGCCAAGGCGGCCTTCCTCGACTCTCTCCGCGGTCTTGGCATCCAGCCAATGACGCAGGTAGCGCAGGTCAAAAAGGGGGAAGAGCAGAGTCAGCGCCTGGTCATCCCGGCCGCCATCCTCCGCTATAAAGACCATATCTATCCGGTAAACCTGCTGCGCGGCGTACAGGTCGGCGGCGAAGGCCAGCCCGAAGAACAGCTATATGCCAACGCCGAGACGCTCCTCGAATATAAGTTCGGCAGCGCCATCGACAGGCTTATGGAAAAGGAAGTGCCGCTGGTTGGCTATGTGAGGGGCAACGGTGAGCCGTTGGATTACAGGGTATATGCGCTCATCGAGGACATGCGCACCACTTACCACCTCGGCATCGTCCCGCTGGACAGCATGGCGGTCATCCCCTCCAAATACAAGGCCCTGGTTATCGTCAAGCCCACGGAGAAGTTCACCGAACGCGAAAAGCTGACGCTCGACCAATATCTTATGCACGGCGGCCGCATCATCTGGGCCATCGACGAGCTTCATGCCGAAAAGGACAGCCTGAGCCTCAACCAGCAGACCATCGCTTACGACCGGGGTCTGGATCTGGAAGACCTGTTCTTTAAATATGGAGTGCGCGTCAACCAGGACCTGATCGAGGACAAACAGTGCGCGAGCCTTCGAATCGGGGTGGGCAAACAGGGGGATAAGGAACAGTTCGAGAACCTTGACTGGCCCTATTTTCCCCTGCTCAACGGCAGCCTGACGCATCCCATCTCGAAGAATCTCGACCCCGTGTACTCGCAGTTCGCCAACTCCATCGATACGGTAAAGGCGCCGGGCATCCGCAAGACGGTATTGCTGCAGAGCTCGGCCAACGCCCGTAGGGTCAGCACTCCCGCGCTGGTCACGTTCGAGGTCCTGAAATATAAGGAGGACCCGAAGTATTTTAATGAATCCAATATTCCGGTGGCTATGCTGCTGGAAGGACAGTTCCATTCGCTGTTCGCCAACCGGGTATCCACTGCGGTCGCCGACAGCCTGGCTAATGTCTATCACGAGCCTTTCCTGGCGGAGGCTGCCGGCCCCTCGCGCGTCATCGTGTGCTCGGATGCGGATATCTTTATGAACGAGATGACGCAGCGTGGTCCCTTGCCGCTGGGCTTTAGCCGTGACAACAACTATACGTTCGCCAACCACGATTTTATGGAGAACTGTCTGGAATATATGGTCAACCCGTCCCGTATACTCGAGACCAGGAGTAAGGATTTTACGTTGCGCCTGCTCGATACGGTGAAGGTGGAGAAGGAACGTACTATGTGGCAGTTTGTCAATATCGGCCTGCCGCTGTTCCTCGTGGTGTTGGGTGGGTTTGTTTATCAGGAGGTGCGCCGCAGGAAGTATAGCATGTGACGCGGGTGACGCGGGTGATCGTTGTTGCGGGTGACCGGGTGGTCGTTGTTGTGGGTAACCGGGTGATCGATGACGCGGTTGACCGATGTTGTTGTCGACCGCGTGACTGCCGTATCCGAAGCTAAGCTAAACCTTGAATATGAACACCAAATCCTGGCCTTTCCTATTCTGGACGCTGATGGTCCTATACTTTCTTTTCCTGGTCTGGTTGATCTTTCAATATAATTATCAGATGATAGATGATGTGTGGGTGCTCTGGCACTGGCCTGAGCGCAATGTGGTCGTCCATAGCCGCGCCAGTGAGGGACGGATGTTCTATGGTTTCAGCCAGCAGCTCTTCTTCAGTCAGGCGGCCAGCATTTCCAATATCCGATATCTGCGGGTGATCTCCTGGGCGGGATGGGCCGGATTCATTGCGCTGTTGTATGTTCTTCTAAAAAGGCTCCGTAACAGGGATGAGCTTTCTACTGACTGGGTCGGCTACCTGACACTCGCGTTCATGGCCTCTTCCCTGCCGGTCCTGCTTTACATCGGCTGGGTCTCGTGCGGAGACAGATGGGTCTCGGCGATATTGAGCCTGTCGGCGGCACTGCTCGTCTACGATAATGTGGGGAAGGGGGTGAAGGGATGGATGGCCATGGCCATTGCCGTGGCGCTGGGTGTTGTGGCTCTTTTCTTTTATCAGACCTGCTATCCCTTTTTCCTGCTGCCGTCGTATTGTCTTTATCTCCGGAGGAAGGACGGAAAGCTCAACCGGGTCATGCTCGCCGGGATACTAACTTTCTTTTTGGGACTGGCTGTATATTATCCGCTGTTCCGGTACTCTGTGCGCGCCATGGGGATCACGGCAGGGGAGAGGACGGCGCTGAGCTTTGATATCCTGGACAGGCTGTCTTTCTTTTTTTCTTATCCGATAAACCAGGCCTTTAACCTCAACCTGTTCTTTGATACAAAAAGCGCGGTGTCACAGGCTGTTTTTCCGGTGCTGGTTACCGGGTGGATCCTTTTTGAATTCTTTTATCGTAAGAGACCGGTGTGGACGACTATCCGCTATATAGTCGGGATGATCGGCTGGTGGATATTGGGGTATTTGCCGCAGCTGGTGTCTCATGAGAGTTTTGGCCCGTACCGGACCATGCCGGTGCTGGGGGTAATGGTGTTTCTCCTGATGGCGGATACGCTTGCGCCGCTGGTAAAGAATGAGCAGGTCCGTAACAGGCTTGGCTTTGCGCTGGTTGCACTCCTGCTTGTGAGGGGAGGATACGTCTATTACCGGTACATCGTCCGACCGTTCAACGCCGAATACAATGCCGTGAAGGCGACGGTCGACGCCCGATACACTGCCCGGATAAAGAATGTGGTGTTCGTACTGGCGGAAGAGGACGGCTTTTTGCAAAGCCTGCACGTCCGGCATCATAAGGACGAGTTCGCGATGCCCTCTACGTATAAGGACTGGACCCCCGAGCCGCTGGTGAAGCAGATCGTCTACGAGCTCACCGGCAGCCGGCAGCAGGCGGCGACGCTGAAGGTCTCTGTATACCATTCCGCCGGCGAGATACCGGACCGGTCGATCCTCAGCCATGACGATGTCCTTTTCATCGATGCGCAAACGCTGTTCTGATAAGCTCACAAGATGGACGATAAGCCCGGAAGACTGACGTCATCGAACGAAACTGCCGGGTCAACTTACTGCACGGTCGAAAATCGTACCTTTAGCCCATAATCAGGCTCATGGATCCTTTGCAGATATCGTATTTGGCATTTGGCATCGTACTCATTCTGGCAGTTATTTTCGACCTGGGCCTGCTGAGCAAGGCGGGGACTACGGTCACGATCAAACGGGCGCTGTCTCAGACCGCCTTCTGGGTGGGTCTGGCGATGCTCTTCTTCGGCTTCCTCTGGTATGAGGACGGACATAAGATCGCCCTCGAATATTTCAGCGCCTACCTGATGGAGTGGAGTCTCAGTATCGACAATATTTTTGTCTTTATCCTCATCTTTACTTTCTTTAAGGTGAAGCCCGAGTTTTATGGCAGGGTGCTCCTTATCGGTATCCTGACGGCTATTGTACTGCGTATCATCTTTATCACGGTGGGGATTGCGCTGGTGGCGAAGTTCCACTGGCTATTGTACGTTTTTGGCGCGATACTGGTCTATACGGGGGTGTCGATGTATTTTGCGAAGCACGAGGAGCAGATGGACATTGAGGACAATAGTGTCTACCGTGTTTTGAGACGATTTTTGCCGCTGACGGGCAGCGACGGAGGTGGGAAGTTTAGTGTGACGATCGATGGCAAACGACGGTTTACAACTTTGTTTGTTGTGGTGGTGCTGCTGGCGACGACGGATATTGTTTTTGCGGTGGATTCGATCCCGGCCGTGTTTGGCATCAGCCAGGAAAAGATCGTCATCTATACTTCGAATATTTTTGCGGTGCTGGGGCTGAGGTCGCTGTTCTTTTTGTTACGTGGTGCGATAGATCGTTTTGGCCACCTGCAGCAGGGGATTGCCGTGGTGCTGGTTTTCGTGGGTGTGAAGATGCTGGTGGAGTATTTTGATATCGTCATTCCCGTGTATGTCTCGCTGCTGGTGATACTGGTTTGTATCTCGGCGGGGATTGGCTATTCGATGTGGTCGACGAGGCGGCGGGCAACGGGGAGGGGTAGCGAGGGCGCAAAATAAAAGATACCGATGGCCTATAGTATTGGCAATATCAGCGAGATTATTGGAGGGAGGTTTTCCGGCCCTCGCACGGCGGACTGCATCGAACACCTGCTGCTCGATAGCAGGCGGCTTGTTTTCCCGGCGACCTCGCTGTTCTTTGCGCTGAAGGGGCCGAGGAGGGATGGGGACCGATTTATTCCGGAGCTATATAAAAGAGGGGTGAGGAATTTTGTGGTTGGTGGGCCCGTGGCTGAGCCCGGGGGAGCGGCCGAGGCGGGTGGACTTGTGGGGCGTGGGGCCGGTGGGCCCGCTGAGGTTGAGTTGACCGAGGCTAACTTTATTATAGTGGACGACCCGCTCGCCGCGCTGCAGCGGCTGGCCGGCTTCCACCGCATGCAGTTCTCGCTGCCCGTCATCGGCATCACCGGCAGCAACGGCAAGACGACTGTCAAAGAGTGGCTGAACCAGCTGCTTGAAGACCGCTATAATATCATTCGCAGTCCCAAGAGCTATAACTCCCAGACGGGTGTTCCTCTTAGCGTTTGGCAGCTGCAGCCCGTTCACGAGCTGGCCATCTTCGAGGCGGGCATCTCGCGTCGCGGTGAGATGAGCAGACTCTGGCCGATGATACGACCGACGATCGGCCTTTTCACGAATATCGGCGAGGCGCATAGCGAAGGCTTCAGCAGCAGGGCGGAGAAGGCGGCAGAAAAGCTGCACCTGTTCGCCGGCGCGGAGGTCCTTATCTACTGCAACGACCAGCCTGAAATGGTAAGGGCGATCGAAGGCTGGGACGCCAAAGGAAATACCCGTCTCTTCGCGTGGGGCTCAGCGCCTGGGGCCACGATGTCGATCGACCGGATAGAAAAGAAGGATGGATGGACAACTGTTACGGGTGGACTCCCTGGAGGAATTCGGCTTTCTTTGTCGCTGCCTTTTATCGATGACGCTTCGATCGAGAACGCGCTGCACTGCGCGGCCGTGCTGCTTTATCTGGGGCTCGATGCTGCGACCATCGCGGAACGGCTCAGCCAGCTGACCCATATCGCCATGCGGCTCGAGCTGAAAAGCGGCATCAACCACTGTTCGATCATCAATGACAGCTATAGCGCCGACCTCAACAGCCTTGTCATCGCGCTGGACTTCCTTGCGCAACAGCAGCAGCATACGCGGCGAACGGTCATCCTCTCCGATATCCTCGAGAGCGGCAGACCTGACGAGCAGCTATATGCTGAAGTGGCCCGCGCCCTCGAGCAGAAGAAGGTGGACCGGCTGATCGCTATCGGCGGCCGCATTGGCATGAACCGCAAGGCTTTTGAAGAATGGTTCTCTGGTCAGTGTGTTTTTCTTGCATCCGTGGAAGAGTTCAGGACGTCGGTGCACCAGCTGCACTTCAGGGACGAGACGATCCTTATCAAGGGGGCGCGGGTCTTCGAGTTCGAGACCATCGACCGCCTGCTGACCGAGAAGATCCACCAGACCATCATGGAGGTCAATCTGGGCGCCATGGCCCAGAATCTCCGCGCTTACCGCCAGCTCTTGCAGCCGGCGACCCGGATGATGGCGATGGTAAAGGCTTTTGGATATGGCAGCGGCAGCTGGGAGATCGCGAATCTTCTGCAATTCCACGGCGTAGACTATCTCGGTGTTGCCTATGCGGACGAGGGTGTGGTCCTGCGAAAGGGTGGTATTCGTATGCCCATCATGGTGATGAATACAGAGAGCAGCAGCTACAGCTCGCTGGTGGAATACAACCTCGAGCCGGTGATCTATTCCTTTTCGCTGCTGCAGTCCTTTGACCGATGGTTGAAGAAGGAGGGCATCACGGCCTTCCCCGTACACGTAGAGCTTGAGACGGGCATGAACAGACTGGGCTTCCCGGCCGAAGACCTCGACCAGCTGATGAAAGCCCTGCCTGCAGCGGCTTTCAAGGTACAAAGCGCGTTCAGCCATTTTGCTGCCAGCGAAGACTCCGACCAGGACGCCTTTTCGCTGGCACAGTGGGAGGCGTATAAGAAAGCGGCCGACCGGCTCGAGGCCGCGCTCGGCTATTCGTTCATCAGGCATATCGCCAATTCGGCTGCGATCGTCCGTCTGCCCCAGCTGCAGATGGATATGGTCAGACTCGGCATCGGTCTCTATGGCATCGACAGTGCTGACACCCACCAGCTCGATCTGCAGGAGGTATCCACGCTCAAGACAACCATCGCGCAGGTCAAGCATCTGAAGGATGGGGATACGATCGGGTATAACCGGAAAGGCATCGCTTCGGCCGGGACTGTCATTGCCACTGTCCGCATCGGCTATGCGGACGGCTATGGGCGGCGGTTTGGCAATGGGGTGGGCAAGATGTGGGTGGCTGGCAGGCTGGCGCCGACTATTGGCATTATCAGCATGGATATGACGATGATCGATATTACGGGCATTCCGGATGTTCAGCAGGGCGATGAGGTCATCGTCTTTGGTAAGGAGCTATCTGTCAGACAGTTAGCAAAATGGGCGCAGACGATCCCCTATGAGATATTGACGAGCGTATCCCAGCGGGTCAAGCGGGTTTACTTCGAGGAGTAGAGGTGGGCGCGGGGACGTGGACCATGGGGGAGGTGGTTTGGAGGTTCACGCGGTGGGGTATGGTTCATGCGACGGCGGCCAGGGGTGAAGGGGACGAGGTTTTACGGTTCAAGCGCGCGGTCTCGCCGCAGGCTTCCGGCTGGACGCAGTCTCTCGCGGGCTGAGCCTAAACCAAATGTGAAAACTGTGTCGCCTATGATGACTATTAAGTATATTTGGCGACTTAAACATTGTTAAGTGAAGGCCAGAACAATCTTTTTAATCGTGCTGCTGATCATCGTCGCCGATCAGTCTCTGAAGATCTGGGTAAAGACCCACATGCCGCTAAGTCATTCCGCCGACTATTTTGCAACTCCTGTCTCTCCATACGATAATGGCATCAGGCTGCTGGGTGACAAGGCCCAGATCTACTTCGTAGAGAATGAAGGCATGGCCTGGGGCTGGAAGTTTGGTGGCTCCTGGGGAAAGATGGCGCTGACGCTTTTCCGTCTTGTCGCCGTCGTGTTCGGGGTCTACTATATCCAGACGATCATAAAGAAGAAATACCACAGAGGTTTTATCATCTGCGCAGGTCTCATCTTTGCGGGTGCGCTGGGTAATCTTATCGACAGCATGTTCTATGGCCTCATCTTCGAGAAGAGCACTTACGAGCATGTTGCGAAGATATTCCCTCCACATGGCTATACCACTTTCCTGCATGGCAGGGTGGTCGACATGCTATACTTCCCTATTATCAAGACTCACTATCCTTCATGGATACCTTTTGTAGGCGGTGACGAATTTGAATTTTTCAGTCCCGTCTTCAATCTCGCCGATGCATCTATTTCTGTCGGCGTTATCGCTATCCTGATCTTCCAGAAGCGCTTTTTCCACAAGCGTCATGATGAAGAATCTCCCGTGCTGGAAGGCAATAAGGTTGATACCGTACAGGCGTAAATAAAAAAATCCGCAAGGTGGTATACCCTGCGGACTTGTGTATTTTGATTACCGTCTGCTACTTCAGCGCCTTCACCAATTTTTTGCTGATCAGCTGATCTCCTACCTGTATTTGCAGGACGTATGTGCCTGCGGGCAGGGCGTTCAGTCCAAAGATGTTCATGTTGTTGAGTCCCAGGTTGACCTGTACCTGTTGGCGGCGGACGTAGCGGCCGTACATATCGGAGAGGCTCAGGACGGCTTTGCCTTCTGCCGGCGCCGTCATATCGACGGTGATATGGTCGACAAAGGGATTCAGCGCCGAGCGCACTTCCAGATGAATATCGCTGTTGCTGAGGAGCACCAGGTTGCTCATCCGTGTTGCGGAGTTGCCGTTGATGACTACGCGATAGTAGGTCTGTATGGTGACCGGGTTGGGGTCGATGAACGAATAGGTCGCGCCGCGGCCGTCGCCGGCTATGCCCGGCATGGTGAGCAGGGACCTGAAGTCCTTACCGTCGTCGCTACGCTGTATCGTATAGGTGAGACCGTTGACTTCGTCCGTTGAGGTCCACTGCAGGTTGCCCAGCGTATTGCGTACCTGACCCCGGAAGTTGAGGAGGGTAGTCGGAAGGGCGACCAGACAGTTGACGGCGACCACCAGCTTGGGCTGATTGGTAGTATAGAAACAGCCATTGGTCGTCAGGTTGGCGACGGTGCTGGCTACTGTGATACGATAGATGATCTTTGTATCTGTCGCCGCGACCCGGTAGTAACGGGTCACTGTGTCGAGATAGAGACCGCTCGATGGGTCGTGGACGGGTACTACACTGCCGCTGGCCGGGCGTCCGAGCGTATCGATGCCGGCGGAAACCCAGGTTGCGCCGTTGTCCGTACTCTTCTGCATGGCCCACTGCGTATAGTTGTCTACGAAAGAGGATATTTTAAACTTGACAGTGTCGTCGGCGCCCTGGCAGAGCGTGTCGGGCTTGTTGGGCGTCAGCAGCAGGTCGGGAGGACAGGTCGACAGCGCGATGTCGTCCATCGCCCAGTCGTTGCCGCCGCCGCCGGGTGCGTTATTCCTAATAGATATAGTGATAGAGGTCTGGGTCGGCCCGGTCAGCAGCACAAAACCCCTCTGCTGCCAGCCCACTGTATCCAGCTGGCCTGTAGAGATGCGGTCGATGCCGTCGACCACGAGGGTGAGGTTGGGCAATACACCGGGCAGATAAGTAGGGTTACTATTCATGTCGATACCGCAGTTGGGGCAGACGTTCTTCACCCAGCAGGAGAACTGGTAGTATGTATTGGGACAAAGTCCGGAGATCACCTGGTGATAGGCCTCGCTGGTGGCAAGGTCGGCGTTGACCAGCAGCATATAGCCGGCATCCGTACCCACTGCAGGCGGAGGATTACCGGCCGCTGTAGTTGTACCGGTATGGTCGCCGCCAATGAACCAGAATCCGCCGAATTCACGGTTGCTACAGGCGTAGATACCCGTATTGGGTAGCGCGCTACAATTATTTTGCCGGTTGGCGTTCGGGTAGGTGCTGCTGTTAGGGCTGGTATTATTGACGATGGCGTAGTATCCGTCGTTGATAGAGTTGGTCGTGGCCGAAGGGTTCAGATAGGTATAGCCGGGTATCGGGAACGTAGGCCCTGCTGCGCGGTCATGCGTGGTCCCATGGTCGAACGTACCACCAGATTCCGCGGCAAAGTTCGTGCTGGTGCTGCTCGAGCACAGCGTGCTGGGCTTAGAGACCAATATCTGGTATTGCGTGGCGTTGAGTATGGTATCTGCGCCATTGGACGTTTTCTTATAGACGATCTTGCCCGCGCCGAGGGTGATAATGCTCCCATAGCCGCCGGTGACGGTCACACGAAACGCTGTTGTGATGATAGAACCCGAGCTGAACAAAGGCACACTGCTACCGCCTTTGAGGTTGGTCGCCCCGGTATAGTCGGTGATCGTCATGGGGTCTGCCCCGGAAGGTACGCCGGGAGGGAGACCGCCGTAGCCACCCATGTTGATTCGGATCTGGTAGTCCGTCGCCAGCAGCGGCGTTTGTACGAAGGAGCCGGCATCGTCGGTGGTAGCCTGCGTATATGCGTTGACAGTGAGCCCTTCATTGGTGATCAGGTTCAGCGTCGAACCGGGGACTATAGCCGTATTCGTGGGGAGATTATCGAAATAGCGAACCCGGTACATGTTGCCGGCGCCGTTGTAAACTTTGTTGACATAAAAGTTGGTGCGTATTTCGAGTACGTCACCGGGCTCTACGGGCCCACCAACTGCCTTTTTGGTGATGTTGACGTAGCTGTTGCCAAACTTCAACAGCGCGGTTGCTTGCGAGAATGCAAGACCGCGGGCAAGTAGTAGTACGATTAAAGTCCCGCCTGCTCTGCGGATAGCACGGCCAGCGGGTAAGGTTGTTTTCATAAGTACGACTCCATTTTTCTTGGGTTATCGGATTTCTAACGGGTCGGTCTCACCTCCCGAGTGGTCCAAAACTGGACGCAGCCGCAGCACGGCCTAACGGGAAATGATAATATAAAGATACTGCTTATTTCATCCAAGTCAATCGTAATAGTCCGTATAGAATTTAAGGGAATTCTACTATTTCATCCTAAGTAAATATGAGCTATTTTGGTAGGACGGACAAATGTCCGGCGGGCGAAGGCCCATTAACAGATCCAATCATCCGATGAAGAAAAGCCATTCTTCTCAACGCTGTCTGTTGTCCAAAACCGGACGTCATCCGGTGTATGCCGGGGGCTTACTACTGTGCCTGTGCCTATCTCTGAATCTGACAGCGCAGCAGACGCTGACCTATTATGCTCAGTCGTTCAAGATCGATACCCTTTACCCGGCGACCGGGACGGCGGGGATGAGCAGTCCCTGGGAGGTCCTGTATGGTCCCGATGATTCGCTATGGGTAACGGAGTCGCATGGATACCGGATCTGGAAGATCCATCCCGGCGACAAGGGGAGTCGTGTGCTCCTGGATATGAACAGCCTGAAGGACTTTACTTCCGCGACTGCCAATCCCTGGCCGCAAGGCGGGCTCATGGGCCTGGCCATTCATCCCGAGTTCTATTCGGGTAAGCCATGGGTTTATATCGCCTATGTCTACCATCTCGTGGGCTGCGCTACGGGCAGCAATGGCAAATACTGCAGTTATAATACCAAGATTGTGCGTTACCGTTACCGCTCCAGCGATGGCAGCCTGATCTATATGGACGATGTCATCTCGGGACTTAACGGCAGCAACGACCACAACTCCGGCCGTATCCGGATCAGTCCCATTCCCGAGTCGGACGGCCAATACCATCTCTACTATACGATCGGTGATATGGGCGCCGGCAACCTGACGAATATCGACCGGCCCAATTACGCACAGGACACGACGGTCATCGAAGGCAAGGTGCTGCGGCTGAATACTGAGCCAGACCCCAGTCAGCCGCCGGGACCCCAGCAATGGGTACCGGCGGACAATCCTTTTCCGGCCGGCGCCGCGCCGGCCGGAAAGACGCCAGTCTATTCCTTTGGACACCGAAATCCCCAGGGCCTGGATTTCGGGTCCGTCGATGGCGGGGCTTCCTATATCCTCTATAGCAGCGAGCACGGCGACCAGTCGGACGACGAAGTGAATATCATTCTTCCTCATATCAACTATGGCTGGCCGAAGATTGCCGGTCTGTGTGACGACAACTACACTTCCAGTCTGGGCGACTCGATGTACCTGGCGGGGAAGTCTGTTGTGAGCGAAAAAGGTTTTTGCGATACGACTCCGACCACGCTGCAGGAGCCGATGTTCTCTTTCTACAACTGGGGGCGCCCGGCTAACAAGACGTCCGGCGCAATGGGCAATATGCACTGGCCGACGATCGCCCCTTCGGCGATCCGGTTTTACGGGCAGAGTGCTATCCCGGGCTGGAACTATTCGCTGCTGATCCCGTCGCTGAAGAACGGTCTTTTCCGACTTCCTCTGAAGCCCGATGGGCTCAGCGTCGACAGTGCGGTCACGCCGGGGGATACCCTGCACTATCTGGCAGGCTACCGGCTCCGGAATGTAACGATCGCCCCGACGGGGGATACGCTTTTTCTGGCTGTGGACAACTCCTGCTGTACGCTGGGCACGAGTGGGACTATTGGCAATTCGGTGGCGTCGCCGGCGCTGGGGTATATCCTGAGAATGGTTTATCTGACGCCGTTGGCGCTGCAGCCGCCGGGGAAGGGTGGGCCGGGGGGACCCGGGGCTGGGGCTCCGGGGGGAGGGGGAGGCGCATTCCCCGGCGAAGATGGCTTTGATCCTTCGGGCGGGTCGAGCCTGAAGGTCTATCCAAATCCTGCCCATGGGCAGCTGCAGGTCGAGGCCCAGGCCAGTGGCCGGAGGCCGTGGCAGGCGCGTCTGTATACGGTCGTCGGCGGGCTGGTGGAGGTCAAGGAGACCTTTGATAATAAGTTCTCGTTGAATATCAGCGGGGTACAACCGGGGATTTATATCCTGCGGCTGTTCAATGGGACGGAGGCGCCGGTTGTGACCAGGAAGGTTATAGTATATTAAGGTTATAATATATTAAGGAGCACGGGTGCCCCGATGGTTGTTTGTGGAGCTCTGCCGGCTGGGACAACACCCCAGTTACCCCAATACCAAATTCTAAAAATAAGTAGTAAATTCGCGTATGCTTTACACAATAGTATGATGCAGAGGTTGCTTGCCATACCCTAAGTTGTTGATCCGTAGACCCTTTAATATTTTTTCAAATGCAATCTCTACATGAATCGACGGACAATGCTCCGTCCGTAGCCCTAAAGACGTGCCCTGTTTGTGGATCGTCGATGTATGCGACAGATTGGGGCAACTGCGAAATTACCTACCACTGTTCCAGCCCGGAAGCCCGTTTTTGGGACTTTGACCGCGGAACAAAAGCTCAGCACTCAGCCAAAGAACATTGGGACCAATCCAAACGGGAGGTTTTCTTTACCCGTGGGGAGGAGAATGATCTGCCTGAGACGAAGGTGGCGTAGACGTGGACCGGAGGACCGATGGTGGTTGGGGCACGGCCGGTGGTGGTTGTGAGCACGACCGATGGTGGTTGTGGGCACGGCCGGTGGTGGTTGTGAGCACGGCCGATGGTGGTTGTGGGCACGGCCGATGGTGGTTGTGGGCACGGCCGATGGTGGTGGGAATAAAAAAAACCGCCCCTTAAGGAGCGGCTTTTCCGTGGGTGTGAATCGACCACCCGACATGGGGACCGAATGGTTGTATTAGTGAACGTCCCAGTACAATTTTGTTTCGGGCTTGTCTCCGCCGATGGCGGCGGCGGCCTGGGTATAGTTGGCTCCGTTGAGGGCTTGTTCGTTGTACCTGCTCGAAGGGTAAGGAAGGCGGTTCGGGAACCCCGACTGCGCGGCGATCGGCGGGATCATGGTCGGATAGTCGAACCGGCGAAGGTCCACCCAGCAGTCAAAGCCTCTGTTATATAACGCAATCCATTTCTGCAGACCGATCTTCTGCTGCCAGGTGCCCGCCGCAGTGGTGTAAGCAACGTTCGGCTGCGCCAGGTAAGTGAGCGCATTCGCCTGAGTGCCCCCCCAATATCGAATGGACATCGCAATCGCGGAATCATAGTGCTGCTCGGCGGTGCCACCTACGTTGAAGCCTCTTTCGATCGCCTCCGCGCGATAGAACTCCATATCGACCAGATCCATCATAACATAGGGTGTATTGGGCTGGCTCAGTCTTGCACTTGGCTTGGACTCGTTCGCGAAGATCACCCCATTTGTCTCACCTTCCCTGGTACCCTGGTACTGACCGGCGGAGTTGGTGGTGAAAAAGCCCGGGAGACGAGGATCGCTGTAAACCTTCATGGTGTCGATAAGCGTGGAGCAGGCGATAAAGTCCTGACGGCCCGAGGTGACGATGGCATTGTACATCGGATTGTTGCTGGGTACGGCAAAGTATGGCCACACGGCGTCGGTGGCTCCCGTCAGGAAGGCCTTGGGGCTGGCTGCTTCGACCAGCGATTTGGAATTGGCTGCGTCTACATCGGCCAGTGTCATGGCAATCTTTATCATCAGCGAATTGGCGAAGGCCGACCAGCTGCTAACCTTTCCGCTATAGATGAGGTCTTCGGAAGCGGCAAAACTGGTGCTGGTGGGATCGAGCGCCGCAATATCCGCAGCCAGCCTCTTTTCGAGGTCCATATGGATTGTCTTGGCGTCGTCATATTTCGGGAACAGGTTGTTGTAATTGAGCGCCTGGGAATAGGGGACATTGCCAAAGGTGTTGACGAGCACGTTCCATGTGTATACGGCCATGATGTCCGTAATGGCTCTTTCATTTTTGATGATCACCGGAGAGACTGTCGAAGGCGCGGCGAGAATGCTATCGCAGGCGTGCAGGTTGGCCAGCACGATGTACATTCTGTTCCACCAAAGGTCATTGGTCTGTGTAGCAAGGAAGTTATATACCGTGGCATCCTGGATGATGGTCTGCGACCAGTGCTGGACGATATGCCGGAATGTATTGTTGCCACTGCAGTCCGTCAGGAAATCGTTGAGTACCCTGGTCGAATAGGTGAAAACAGGACCCGCGGGCACGGTGGTGGGCTGCTTTGTCGCGTTGTTAAACCTTGTAATATCCTTGGTACAAGCCCCCAGCAGGACTACCGGTAATATAAATACGAATATCTTTTTCATGTTGTTAGATTTAGAATTTCAACTTGACGTTCAATCCGACCTGACGGACTGCAGGATAGGAACCGCTCTGATAGCCCTGCAGATTACCGGCTGAAGTAGTCTCTTCCGGATCGGCCATGGGCAGGTTCTTGTGAATGATCCAGAGGTTGCGGCCGAAGACCGAGAAGTCTACGCCTTTCACAGCCTTTTGATTGCGCAGCACCCGATCGGGCAGGTGGTAGTTGATGGTTGCCTCGCGCAGCTTGACATAGCTGGCGTCATACACGAACTGTGACTCCGGCAGATAGAGGCTGTTGTTGCTGTAGATCCGTACGCGTTGCGTGTTGGCCTTGCCGTCAGGAGTAACACCCTTCAGGATCAGACCACCGCCCTGTGCGATCGGAAGACGGAAGTCGTTGCCCAGGTCGTTCTTACCCATCTGAGTATTGGTGATACCCGACTGGAAGGAATAGTACTGATCGAGCGAGAACAGCTTGCCACCCTGGCGGATGTCGATGAGGAAGGAGAGGCTCCAGTTCTTGTATTTGAAGGTGTTGTTGATACCTCCGATCCAGTCGGGATTGGGGTTGCCCAATACTTTATTTGCTCCCGGGATGGTATAGAGACCGGCGTTTGATGGACCAGCAGCATTGACTACGCGCTGACCATTCAGGAATAGAAAGTCTGTACCCCAGATCGTGCCATAGGGCTGACCAACTGTAGCATTGATCGTGATCGGCCCCTGAAGGCTCCCCAGCACGAGGTTGGTCGAACCCTCGTTAAGGGAAAGGACCTTATTGCGGTTACGCGTCCAGTTGAGGTTGATATCCCAGGAGAAATTCTTTCCCTGTACCGGCGACCCAAAAATGGAAACTTCGAAACCCTGGTTCTCGATGTTGCCGGCGTTGATGTATTTGGAGTTATAGCCGATAGCCGAAGAGGTTTGCGTTGGCAGGATCTGGTTGATCGAATTGGTGTGATAGTATGTAACGTCCAGACCTACCCTATTCTTCAGGAAGGCGACTTCGAGACCGACTTCTTTGCTATTCGTTCTTTCGGGTTTCAGGTTGGGATTGTTCTTGGTCGTGGGCAGATTGAACTGGTAGCTGCCGTTGCCATAGAGGGCTCCCACCGTATAGACGTCCTGGATTGCGCCCCAGGGAGCGTCATTACCTACAGTGGCGTAGTTGGCGCGTAATTTACCGGAAGACAGCCAGGGCAGGTTCTTCAGGTGCTGGAAGAAGATCCAGCTGCCGGAAACGGCGTAGTAGTTGTAGGCGTCTGCATTCGCGGGCAGCGTGGAAGACCGGTCGCGGCGGAAGGTCCCATCCAGCGAGAGGAAGTCCTGGTAGGTGAGGGTGGCACCGGCGAAATAGCCGTCTACCGCCTTGGGAGCATAGACCTCATAGGGGTTCTGAGGCGTGGCCTTGGAGTTGGAGATCGCATATACGTTGGGGATGATCAGACCGCCCTGGGTGACCTGCGAAGTAGACTGTTGCGTATTGCGACGCATATTCACTCCGAGAAGCGCATTGAGCTTGATATCCGGCGAGAGGTCTTTGTTCATTGTCGCCAGCAGGTCGTAGTTGAGCTCCTGGTAGGAGACGTTGGTCCTGGAATAGCGGCCGGTGGTCTGTATCTGACCGACGCTGCCGACGGCGACCCTTTCTTCGATGAACTGGTTCCAGTTGTCGACCGAGATACGGCCCATGATATTGAGCCAGTCTGTGACCTGGTAGTTGAGGGAGGTGTTCCCGAAGATACGGTTGCGGCTGTCGGTCTCGTAGTTCTGGTAGGCGTTCCAGTAGGGATTGTTGTAGAAGGCCGGATAGACGCCGCTGAAGTCCTTTTTGGTAAGGTCGAACCAGCTCCAGGTGATGTTCTGGTTGTGACGGAAATAGGCTTCTTTCTGCTCTTTGTAGTCGACGTTGGTCTGACCGTACTGACGGAACTGGACGTTGACGTTGCGGTCCGCGTCGTAGCCCGTAGCATAACGGCCGATCGCCTTATCAAGCGAAAAGTTGGCGGAAGCGGACGCGGTCAGGCGTGGAACGATCTTGTATGTCCCGGCGAAATTGACCTGGTTGCGCGTCACATTGCTGTTGGGCAGATTGCCCTTGTCGTTGGTACGGTTGAAGCCCAGCTTGAAGCTGCCCTTGTCGGAAGCGCCGTCGAGATAGACGCTGTTGTTGTTGCTGATGGAGGTCTCATAGAAATAGTCCGGCCCGTGTTTGGCGGCTATCCAGGGAGTTCCTTTGTGAAAGTTGGGGCTGCTGGGATCGAAGGCGTCCCACTGCCATACGAGGATGCTGGGATCGAAGGCTGGTCCCCAGCTGCGCGGGGCGTTGGCATTGACCAGGTATTCGCCCTGACCGTCGTTGAGCAGGTCGGCCCACTGGAAGTCGGTGCGCTTACCCGCAGGATTGGGTGGGTTGGTGATGGAGTAGTCGTCGCTGCGACCGGCGCCGTATTTATTTTGCAGTTTTACAAATGTCGACTTGTCGATGCGGCCGACGGTGAGGCCGCTGTTGACCTGGATGTTGAAACCGGAGCGGCCTCTTTTGGTGGTGATCATGATCACCCCGTTCGCTGCGCGGCTGCCGTAGAGGGCTGTTGCGGCGGCGCCTTTCAGGACGTTGATGCTGGCGATGTCGTCGGGGTTGATATCGCTGGCGGCATTGCCGTAGTCATAACCGCCTGTACCCGAAGCTGTGCCGTTGGGGTTGGGGGTGGTGGCGCCGGCGGCGAGACTAAAAGTAGAGGAATTGGTGACCGTATTATCGAAGGGAACGCCGTCGACGACGAAGAGGGCCTGGTTGCTACCGGTAAGCGATTTGGCACCGCGGATGACGACGTTGACCGAGCCGCCTACGGAGTTGTTCTGGCGGATCTCCAGGCCGGAGACCTTGCCGGACAGCCCCTGCGCGACGTTGGTAAGGCGAACTTTGTTGGCCTCGTCGCCGCTGATCGTTTGTGCGGCGTAGGGGAGGGTGTTCTTGGCGCGGCGGATGCCGTATGCGGTGACGACGACCTCGTTCAGGTTCTTATCGGTTCTTGTCAGGGTGACTTTTACCTGGGAGAGGCCGGCGATATCGATCTCCTGCTCCTGGTAGCCCAGGGCGGATATGATCAGCGTACCGCGGCCGGTGGGGGAGGTGATGGAAAAGCTGCCATCATCGAGCGTGATGGTACCGCCTTTTTGGTTTTTGAAGCGGACGGTGGCGCCGGTGACCGGGTTGCCGGCTTCGTCGAACACCTTTCCCGGGATCCTGGTGGACTGGGCAAATCCTGATAGGCAGGATAAGCCGAAGGCGAACACCAGTGCCAGCACAATGCTACATCTCATGAGCTTAGTTTTTGGTTTGTTAAAATGAATGTGACTTAAATCCAAATTTGCTGGAAAAACAACTATTTTCCTTTATCGTTTTTACCCGGAAATTGACAGAAATTAACCTTAAGGAAAAGATTACTGCAGCGTGACAATCCGCATCCATGGCGGGTTTGTGAGGATTGCGTATATGCATTAACGTTACAATTTTTGAGATACATGGCGTATGGTCGCAGCATGCCCGGGGATGGCTAAGTTATTCCTTAGTTACTTTCCTGGCGGGAGTAAAAGGTGTTGCGTTGACGGGAGTGGATGGTGGAGGCTTTCCCGGTGGTGATGACCGGAAATTGGAGGGAAGGCGGCGATGGCGGATGAATGGTGGAGGGTTTCCTGTGATGGTGACCGGAAAGTGAAGGGGGTGAGCCGGGGAACAAAAGAAAAAAGGGCCGAAGCCCCTTAAAAGGTTATAGCAGGATCGTGCCGCCGGGGCTCGTCGATCGCGGCGACTGGCGCTCGCACGGGTTACTCGCTCCGCAGGCTTTTTACCGGACTCTCCATCGCCGCCTTTATGGCTTGCCAGCTGACCGTAAGCAGGGTGATTGCGACTGCACCTGAGCCCGCTACTGCAAAGATCCACCAGGAAAGACTGGTATGATATGTATAATTTTTTAGCCAGCCATCCATGATCCACCAGGCCAGCGGCCCGCCGATGACAAGAGACAACACCACCAGCCGGACAAACTCCCGCGACAGCAGGGCCCAGAGACTTACCAGTGAAGCCCCCAGCACTTTCCGGACCCCGATCTCCCGGGTGCGCTGCTCTGCGACAAAGGTCGCCAGCCCGAAGAGCCCCAGACAGGAGATGAAAATGGCCAGCCCCGTAAAGAAGCCCGCCAGCTTGCCGATGCGCACTTCAGTGGCGAACTTCCGGTCGTATTCCTCGTCCACGAATTTATACCCGAAGGGGTTGTTGTGATCATATTTCCCATAGACTCCCGCCACCTTATCCAGCGCCGCAGCGGCGCTCACTCCCGGTCTGATCCGAATATCAATATTTGACATACGGTTGGTGGCAGGAATATAGATCATCGGCATCGCAGGCTCGAAGGGAGACTGAACGATCATGTCCTTTACGACGCCGATAATTGTCCAGACCTCGGTATCCCCCCAGATGACGCGCTTGCCCACCGGATCGTTGAGCCCCATGTAGCGTGCCGCCGCCTCATTGATAATAAAGGCCGACGAGTCTGTGGCAAAATCGCGCGAGAAGTCCCGACCCTGCAGGATCTGCCAGCGGGCGACCTTTCCGTATTCCCGGCTCACCCTGACGGTGTGGAACTGTTCTGACATATTCGGGTCCTTTCCTTCCCATTTAAAGCCGCTGTTCGTGACATTGGCGGCCGTCAACGGGCTTTCGGAAAAGGCCATTTCTTCGATTGCGCCGGTGCCCAGGAGGTCGGCGCGGAAGGCGTCTGCATGATCAAGAATGGTCTTGTCCTGCAGAGGTATTGTGACCACGCCTTCGCGGGTGTAGCCCACTGGCCGATCACGGACGAATTGGATCTGCCGGAATACGCCAAGCGTACCGATGACCAATATCACGCTGACCGCGAACTGCACTACGACAAGCACCTTCCTCGGCACCGATGCCAGCCGCCCTACCTTGAACGTTCCCTTTAATACCTTTACCGGCCGGAAGGAAGAAAGATATAGGGCCGGATAGCTGCCCGCCACCAGCCCGGTGGCCAATGCAAACCCGACGCCCGCCAGCCAGAAGAAGGGCTGGTCCCAGGGGATCGACACTTTCTTGTCCGCGACTTCGTTGAAGAAGGGCAGCATCAGCAAGACCAGCCCGATCGCCAGCACAAAGGCCAGCAAGGCCACCAGCACCGACTCGCTGAAGAACTGGCCGATCAGCTGCCCCCGCATGGACCCGATGGCCTTGCGGATGCCAACCTCACGCGCCCGCCGCTCGCTGCGGGCGGTCGAAAGGTTCATGAAATTGATGCAGGCCAGGAGTAATACGAATATGCCGATGACGGTAAATAGCCGGACGTAGATGACGGCACCGCCGTTGTTCTTTCCTTCTTTCCAATCGCCATACAGGTGCCAGCGGTCCATCGGATGTAAGAAAAGCGCTGGCTTGAACTTAGCGTCTCCTGCGCTGGCCTTCAGCTTGATGTCCCTGATCGCTCTCGAGGCCCGCGCTATATCCACTCCTTCATTCAGCTGCACGAGGCACTGGAACCAGCTATTGCCCCAGCCGAGCTTTTTTTCATAGCCTTCGTTGAAGACGAGCAGCTGCCAGGGTGCGATGAATTTTAGCCGGCCATAGTCGGAATTGTCCGGCATGTCTTCATAGACTCCTGTGACCTTTACGGGGATCTTTGAGTCGATGAGTATTGTCTTGCCTATTGTTGTTGCATCTCCGAACAGGGAGCGGGCCGCGGAGACGGATAGGACGATGGAGCTGCGGTCGCCCAGCGCAGTATAATTGCCTTCCACCATCTTTGGCTGGAGCATATCCAGCACCATCGCATCCATATAGTTGCCGCCGGTCTTGACTTTTTTGTCTCCGACGGTCAGGAGGTGATCGCCGGTCCAGCCCGCCATCACGACATGCCTGAAGAGATCGCTATAGCCGGTTCTCAGCGCGGGCCCCAGCTGCAGCGCCTCACCCCACCAGGTGGCTATCTCGCCGTTGAAGTTGTTGTTCTGGAGTACTGCGGCGATGCGCCGGTGATTGGGGAACTGGTGGTCGTAGCTGGTCTCATCCGCTACCCAGAGGCCGATGAGGATGGCCACGGACATTCCGATGGCGAGCCCTCCGATATTGATGATGGAAGATAGCCGGTTCCTGGTGAGATTGCGCCAGGCGATGGTGAAGTAGTTGCGTAGCATGGAAAAAGGTGTTTATTCTGCTCTCAAACTTTTTACCGGATTGGATAGCGCGGCTTTCAGGGTGGTGACGCTGATGGTCAGCAGCGCGATGAAGAGCGCCGAGGCGCCTGCTATCGGGAATACCGACCAGCTGATGGGTGCGCGATAGGCGAAGTCCTGCAGCCAGCGGTGCATGCCCCACCAGGTGAGGGGAGCTGCGATGAGAAAGGCCAGCGCTACGAGCCAGAGGAATTCCTTAGACACGAGCAGCAGCACCGAGCTTACAGATGCGCCAAGGACTTTTCGGATGCCGATCTCTCTTGTCCGCTGTTCGACAATATAGGCCGCCAGCCCGAAGAGTCCCAGTCCGGCGATGAGGATCGCGATCAGCGTGAAAGCTCCGAACAGGCTCCCTGTCCGTTGCTCTGAGGCGTACATCCGGGCGAAATTGTCGTCGAGGAAATACCAGGCGAAAGGACCTGAGGGGCTGAAGGCTTCCCATTTTTGCTGCGCGAAGGTCATGAAGCCTTTTACATCTTTTGTATTGACCTTGACGAGCATCCCGCCGTAGTTGTTGCCCATGAGCATCATGAGCGGCGCGATCTTTTCTTTGACAGACAGATAGTGGAAGTCGGCCACGACGCCGATCACTTTGTATTCCTTCCGGCCGCTGCGGACGATGGTCTTGCCGATCGGGTCGGTGTTGCTCCAGCCCAGGTCGCGCACGGCAGTTTCATTGATGATGGCGGCGCCGGCACGGCTGGTGTCGCCATTCGCCGAGGCGAGTCTTGCGGGCATGGAGTCGGTGGGGAAGCCGCGCGAGAAATTACGGCCCCTGACGATCCTGAGTCCCAGTGTCGGGACATAGTCGTAGTCGATATTGAAGATGTCGATGTGTATTTCCTTTCCTCCTCCTGCGCCGTCCAGCCTGGGATAGACTTCGGTGCCATTCATGCTGCCGCTGCCGGGCGCGCACCAGCTGATGGAGACATTGCTGACGCGCGGGTCCTGCAGGAGCTGGGCCTTGAAGGCGTCCTGGTTCTGTCCGAGCAGCCGGGTGTCCTGCAGGTAGACCAGCTGGTCCTTGTCATAGCCCAACCGCTTATCCTGCATATAGTGCAGCTGATGATAGACGACGAGGGTGGCGACGATAAGGCCGATGGAGATGAGGAACTGGAAGACGACGAGCCCGCTGCGCAGCAGGCTCTTGCGGCTGCCGCCCGCGGCCGTTGCCCCCTTAAGCACTTTGATGGTATTGAAGGATGAGAGGAAGAAGGCGGGGTAGACGCCGGCGATGATACCGACCAGCAGTGTCACGGCCAGGGCCGTGAGCAGGGCCACCGGGCGCACAAAGACTACATACGAAATATGTTTGCCCGCTACCTGGTTGAAGAAGGATAGTAGCGCCGCCGACAGGCCATAGGCGACAAGCAGCGCACAGAGGGTGAGGAGGACCGACTCGACCAGGAACTGCGAAATGAGCTGTCCTTTCAGAGAGCCCATAACTTTCCTGATCCCTACTTCCTTGCTGCGGCCGGCCGAGCTCGCGGTGGAGAGGTTGGTGAAGTTGGCGCAGGCCAGCAGGAGTATAAAGAGGGCGAGCGCACCGAAGATATAGACGTAGTGAATGTCGCCGTTGGCCTCCAGCTCAAATTTTGTGTTGGAATGAAGGTGTACGTCGCGAAGGGGAAGTAGGCTGAAGATAAAGGTATTGACCGCCTTTTGCGCCTCGTTGAGCGGAACGCCCATGTCGCGGGCTATCTCGGGCACGGCGTATTTGGCGACGAGCTGGGGGAATCTGGCCTCCAGTCTTTTCGGATCGGCGCCCGGGTCCAGTAACAGCCATGTATATACGCCTACGTTGCTCCAGGTCTGTTCTTTGAAATGCAGGGTAGACAGGCTGAGAAAGGCGTCGAAGTGAAAGCTGGCGTTGGCGGGTATCTGGTCGATGACGCCGGAGACCCTGCAGGGGCCGTAGTCGCCGATGGTGAGGGTTTTACCCAGGACCGGGCCGCTGCCAAAATATTTGTCGGCGAGGGCCCTGGTCAGGACTATCGAATTGGGCCGGACGAGCGCCTCGTGCGGGCTGCCTTCGAGGAAGGGGAGGGTGAATATTTCGAAGAAATTGGAGTCGGCGAAGGACAAGTGCTGTTCTTTCATCTGGCGTGTGCCGCCGGGATCGGAGACGAAGACGCCACCGAGGCGCTCGAGCCGGGTGTAGGCTTTTATCTCGGGAAAGGCCTGTTTCATGCCCGGGCCGACGGCGATATCGACGGAGGGGTAGGTTTCCATCGAATGACCGATGACGCCGAGATTGACCCGGTAGATATTGGCGGATTGGGTGGGGTAGGTGTCATAGCTGGTCTCGTCCGAGATATAGGCGGCGATGAGCAGACAGCAGGTCAGGCCGATGGCCAGGCCGAAGATGTTGATAAGGGAGAAGATCCTGTTCTTCCGCAGGTTGCGCAGTGCGATGGTAAGGTAGTTGCGTATCATAGTATGGTTTTTGCGGGACGCTTTTTAGAGACAACTCTTTTTGGGACATGTTGCATGGGCCCTGGCGGGGGGCGCAAATTCAGGGCGATTACCCCGGGTGTTTACCGAAACTTAATTTCTGGAAGGCATGGTTTTTTCTTAGCTTTCAGTAAACATTTTTATTATGTCAACAGCAACAACCGTCATGTCGACGCAAGAGATCGCCAACCGCCTGGTAGAGCTCTGCCAGAAGGGTGATTTTGAGGGTGCTCATAATGAACTGTACGCAGAGGACTGCGTTAGTATCGAGCCCCATGCTACTCCCGACTTCCAGCAGGAAGTACATGGTTTGGAAGCTATCCGGCAAAAAGGAGAGAAATGGGCTTCCATGGTTGAGGAAAACCACGGGCTGAAGGTCGGTCAGCCGATAGTGGGTAATAACTCGTTTGCAGTGACGATGTTTATGGACGTGACCATGAAGGGTCAGGGCCGTATGAGCATGACTGAGCTTTGCGTTTATCAAACGAAGGATGGCAAGGTCGTTGCCGAGCAATTCTTCATGTGATATGCGAAAGAGCTTTAAAGCAAAGGACCGGCTGATCAATTGGATTCGCCGGTCCTTTTTTATTATATTTTACCTACCATCTCTTCTGGTTTCACCCACTCATCGAACTGCTCTGGTGTGAGATACCCCAATTTAACGGCCATCTCTTTTAGCGTCGTACCTTCTTTATGGGCTTTTTGAGCGATCTCGGCGGCTTTGTAGTAGCCGATCTTTGTGTTGAGAGCCGTGACGAGCATCAGGGAGTTGTCGACGTGTTTTTTGATATTGGCTTCGATGGGCTCGATGCCTTTGGCGCAGCGCTCGTTGAAGCTGACGCAGCCGTCGGCGATCAGGCGCGCACTGTGCAGGAAGTTGTAGATCATGACGGGCTTGAAGACGTTGAGCTCGAAATGTCCGGTAGCGCCGCCGATGTTGATGGCGACGTCGTTGCCAAGGACCTGTGCGGCGATCATGGTGAGCGCCTCGCACTGGGTGGGGTTTACTTTGCCCGGCATGATGGAGGAGCCCGGTTCGTTGTCGGGGATGAAGAGCTCGCCGATGCCGCTGCGGGGACCGCTGGAGAGCATACGGATATCGTTGGCGATCTTCATGAGACTGACGGCAACTGTCTTCAAAGCGCCGTGGGCTTCGACGATCGCGTCGTGCGCGGCGAGCGCCTCGAACTTATTAGCGGCAGTGATGAAAGGAAGACCGGTCAGGCTGGCGATATGTTTGGCTACATTTTCCGAGTATCCGGCGGGGGTATTGATGCCGGTGCCTACGGCGGTACCACCCAACGCGAGCTCGGAGAGATGGGCGAGGGTGTTCTTGATGGCCTTCAGGCCGTGTTCGAGCTGGCTGACATAGCCGCTGAATTCCTGTCCGACGGTCAGGGGCGTAGCGTCCATGAAATGGGTACGGCCGATCTTGACCACCTTCATAAACTTCCTGCTTTTTTCGGCGAGGGTATCGCGCAGCGCCTCGATGCCGGGGATGGTCTTTTCGATCAGCATCTTGTAAGCTGCGATGTGCATGGCCGTTGGGAAGGTATCGTTGGAGGACTGGGACTTGTTGACGTCGTCATTGGGATGAAGGAATTTTTCCTTGTCGGTCAGCTTGCCGCCTTTTAGTACGTGTCCGCGATACGCAACGACCTCGTTGACGTTCATGTTGCTTTGTGTGCCGCTGCCTGTCTGCCAGACGACCAATGGAAAATAGTCGTCCAGCTGACCTTTTAGAATCTCGTCGCAAACTGTTCCGATGAGATCGGCCTTTTCTTTTGGCAATACTCCGGCCTCGAGGTTGGTCAGCGCGGCCGCTTTTTTCAGGTAGGCGAAGGCGCGGATGATCTCTTTGGGCATCTTATTGATGTCCTGCGCGATTTGGAAGTTCTCTACACTGCGTTGAGTCTGAGCGCCGTAATATGCGTCGATGGGGACTTTTACTTCCCCCATCGTGTCTTTTTCGATTCTATATTCCATGTGGTAAAAAATTTGGTCCCTGGACCGCTAAGTTACTTTACTGCGGCGATTAGTCCATCGATTTTCTTGGGGAATGTTTTGACCAGCGGCCAGTGCACAATCGGGAAAATTTGTTTCTTTTGTCGAATAATAAAAAAATTATTATGACATTAACCAGGTTCTTTCTTTTTCTTCTGGTCATCAGCTCAGCGCCCATCGCCCTGCGGGCGCAGGACCAGGGCTACCAGGACAAGTATGTCTGGAAGACAGCCAGCTCAGGCGGATACACGTACCGCTATGTGACCAATGACCCGATGCAGACCCGGGTGTATACTTTGTCCAACGGGCTTACCGTGCTGCTAAGCGCGAATCACAAGGAGCCCCGCGTGGCGGTCCGTATCGCAGTCCGGGCGGGCAGCAACACCGACCCCCGCAATCATACGGGCCTCGCCCATTACCTCGAGCATCTGCTCTTCAAGGGCACCGATAAGTTTGGTTCGCTTGACTGGGCCAAGGAGAAGCCATACCTGGATCAGATAGACGCGCTCTACGAACAATATAATTCCACGAAGGACCCTGAGCAGCGCAAGCGTATTTACCACCGCATTGACAGTGTCAGCGGTCTCGCCTCGAAATATTCCATCGCCAACGAATACGACAAGCTGATGACGGATATCGGCTCGCAGGGGACGAATGCACACACTTCGGTGGAGGAAACGGTCTATGAAGAGGACATCCCCGCCAATGCGATGGATAAATTTCTTTTGGTGCAGGCCGAACGCTTCCGCAACCCGATATTCCGCCTCTTCCATACTGAGCTCGAGGCGGTCTATGAAGAGAAGAACAGGACTCTGGACAGCGATCCGAACAAGGTCAATGAGGCGATGCTCAACGGCCTCTTCCCGACACATAACTACGGACAGCAGACGACCATCGGGACTATCGAGCATTTGAAGAGTCCTTCGCTCATGGCGATACGCGATTATTACCATAAATACTATGTGCCGAATAATATGGCTGTGATCATGGCGGGAGATTTTGAGCCCGACCAGCTGATCGCGAAGATCGATCACTCTTTCTCCTATATGCAGTCCCGTCCTGTGACGCTTTACAACCCCGCTCCCGAAAAGAATCTTACCGCTCCCGTGGTAAAAGAGGTATATGGTCCCAGTGCGGAGAACATGCGTTTTGCCTATCGCACCCCGGCCGTAAATACCCGCGACGCGGTGGCTCTGGACCTGCTATCCAGCATCCTTTCCAACGGCAAGGCCGGTCTGCTTGACCTCAACCTGAACAAGCAGCAGAAACTGCAGGGTTCGCAGGCGGGTGTGCAGCAGTTCAAGGACTATGGCGTATTTATCGTACTGGGCACGCCCAAGCAGGGGCAGACCCTGGAGCAGGTGAACGATCTGCTGATGCAGCAGGTAGACAAACTGAAAAAGGGAGATTTTGACGAGAGCCTGGTCAAGGCCATCGTGGCCAACGGCAAGCTGTCTCTGCTGGAAGGCCTGGAGAAGAACGAGGCGCGCGTGGGTTCGCTGATGGAGAGTTTTATTCAGCACCGCGCCACACAGCTGGACAAGGATATCGCCGAGCTGGACGAACAGGCTACGATCAGCAAGAAAGAGCTGGTTGCCGTGGCCAACAAATACCTGGGTAATAACTATGTCCTGGTCTACAAACGCAAGGGTGAAGACAAGAATATCGTCAAGGTTGACAAGCCTGCGATCACGCCGGTGGAGACAAATGCCGGCAAGCAATCCGCGTTTGTAAAGAAGATCGCGGCGATGAATGTTGCTCCTGTCAGTCCTCAATGGCTTGACTTCAATTCGGGTATCGTACGCGGAAAGGCTGGTGCCGCCGACGTGCTCTATGTTCCCAATAAGGACAACGAACTTTTCCATCTTTACTATCGCCTGGACATGGGCAGCTGGAACAACAGGCTGCTGCCGCTGGCCGCTCAATATCTCCAGTTCCTGGGTACGGCGCAGCATTCTACTGACGAGATCAGCAAGGCCTTTTATAATATCGCGTGTAATTTCAACGTAAGCGCGACCAACGAGGTTACGACGGTCTCTATCACGGGTCTTCAGGAGAATTTCGACCACGCGGTCGCGATGTTCGAGGACCTGCTGCACAACTGTCAGCCCGATTCGATGGCGCTGGCAGGGCTTAAGGACAGGCTGATGAAGTCCCGCGCCAATAGCAAGCTGAACAAACAGGCGATCATGCAGGGGTTGATCAGCTACGCGCGTTATGGACCGAAGAACCCTTTCAACACGGGTCTGACCAGTGAAGAGATCAACAGCCTGAAGGCGGAAGACCTCGTGAAGATCCTGCATTCTCTGCTGGACTATTCGCATACGATCATTTATTATGGCCCTATGTCGGAGGAAGTTTTTGCTGCGGATATTGCGAAACTGCATCCGCTGCCAGCTGTCTTTGCTCCTTATCCGGAGAAGACGCGGTTCCCCTTCACGCAGCAGACGTCGAATCAGGTGTTGTTCGCCAACTACGATATGGTACAGAGTGAGATCTGCTGGATCCGCAATGCTGCCCCATATGATGTTACGAAAGAGCCGATCGTAGATGTGTTCGACAACTACTTTGGCGGGGGCATGGGTTCGATCGTCTTTCAAACCTTGCGCGAGTCGAAAGCCCTGGCTTATTCGACCTATGCGACCTATGGCACGCCTTCAAAGAAGGAGGACCCTTTCTATATTCTTGCCTATATCGGCTGTCAGGCCGACAAGATGAACGAAGCGATCGGTGGGATGAATGACCTGCTCAATAAGCTGCCTGAGTCCGAACAGGGATTCGTGCTGGCCAAGACGAGCCAGAAGAAGGATATCGAGACGGAACGGTACACGCAGGACGGGATCATCTTTGCCTACCTCGCGGCGAAGCAGAAAGGACTGGACTATGACGACCGGAAGGACGAATACGAGGCGCTTGACAAGCTGACGATGGCCGATGTAAAAGGTTTTCATCAGCAGCAGGTGGCGGATAAGCCCTACACTTATTGCGTGGTGGCTTCGGAGAAGAAGATCAAACAGGATGACCTGAAGAAGGTTGGGGACGTAAAGACGCTGAGCCTGGAAGAGATCTTTGGATATTAGACGTCTTTTACGTTGACTGATATTGGGGGCTGGCTATGTGCCGGCCCCTCCCCGGCAAAAGCCATTTTGCCGGACATTAGTGAAAAAATGGGCCGTCTACTTTTGGTTTAAAGACGGTCCATTTTTTATTGTTGTCCGTATTTCGTTTTGAAATATAGCAGCAGCATGGCAAGATCCACGAGGCTTGTATCCAGCCTTGGATACCTGACAATCGCCTTCCGGGCTTCCTCGTCCGGGGCTCCGTGATAGATGATAACATACGGTCCCTGATTTTCGCCGCCATATTCATACTCCCAGTCTCTTACGTTCTTCCATTCGATCGATTCCCCATATAGCAGAAGCCCCTGATCAGAAAAGCTGATCAGCACTGCTGGATCGGAAGACTTTTTCCGGATCATCAGGAAAATGAGATACGATACGGCGACAAATCCCAGCGGCGCGAGGGCAAGCCAGGTCTTCTTCAGCAGCATATAGACCGCATATGCGCAAAACCCGAAAACTATGATCGCGAACCCCCTGGCCTCTTTCGCTCTTCCGTAACCGATATTGGTAACGAGGCCATACTCCGAGAGGAAGCCGTCGCTCAGGAGGCTGGATTCATCGAGCCGGTAATTCCTGGCGAAGGTGAGAGCGCCGCTGTCGAGCTTCTTCAGCAGGGCATAGAGAAGCCCGGGTTCGCTGCTACGGCTCAGCGCGATGGGGGCAAGGAACAGCCGGACCAGCAAAAGCCCGATAGTAAGAGCCGCCAGCGCGCCCCCGGCGGTATAAAACCAGGCGTCGTGTGTTGTTATGAAGAAATACAGCCCAATGGCTGCAACGGCCGGGACAAAGAAGAGCTTGGATATTCCGAGCAGGTTGACGATGGTCTTTATTGACATGTTCAAAGGATTTGGGGTCTTTGGGTAATATACGAAATTTCTTCCGACTGTTATTGTGTCGCGGCGGTTGAATGAATTTTAGCTCTATCTTTGGCGGGCTAAACTTAACACCTATGCGCAAGACCTTCTCCGTCCTCTTCGCAGCCGTATTGTTGCTGCAGTTCCCCCTATTCTCCCTGGCACAGAACGCTATCGACAAGGCAAGCGACAATGTTGATAAAGCAAGCAACACGATCGATAAGGTCGGCGGCTTTTTTAAGAAGAAGAAAAAGAACAAGGCCGATACTGTAGCTTCGGCACCGGCCGCTGCCGCTGCGCCTGCCGGCAACACGAACATCACGATCAATTCGGTTTACGACTTCACACCCGGCAGCAAGGTGCTTTTTATGGATCAGTTCGACTCCACGGTAGGGGGCAATTTCCCCGCTAAATGGGTGACCGACGCCAGCGGGCAGGTGGTGACGTTGCAGCAGTACCCCGGCAAATGGTTCTCTATTACCAATAACGGTATCTATATCCCAAAGCTGAAGGGCGGGCTGTCGAAGGATTTTACGGTGGAGTTCGACCTGATCATCGCCAACGTCAATAACAGCCATACGCTTTTTATCGACTTCGAGGATGCGCTCAACGGCAATTTCGACCGCTATCCCAACAATCCTTATCTCCAGATGCGCCTCTACGAGCGCGGGTCGGCGTATGTCGAGTGCAAGGGGAAGAACCTGAACACGCATGTTAACAGCAGCGCCTATAATGAGGGTGGAAAGATCAATCATTTCGCCTTTCGGAAGCAGGGAGAGCGGCTACTGGTGTATATCAACCAGGAGAAGACGTTCGATATCAATCATGCGTTTGAGGGTGAGCGGACGTATAGCACGTTCAAGTTGGGGGCTGATTTCTTCGATCCGACCCATTTTCTGATTTCGAATGTGAGGATCGCGGCGCTTTAGGTGGCCCGTGGGGTTGGGGCGCCGGTGGGGGTGGCCGATGGTGGGGTGGGTTGTGGCCGATGGTGGGCTAGGTTGCCGCCGATTGCCGGGAGCTGCGTCCCGCCGATTTTCCCGTATTTTCTGCTAAATTTTGTGATTTTTGGGCTGTTCTTGCGAATAATGATACGATGAGCAGCCCAAACGATAAACAGACGGCTTTCCTGCAGCTGATCAGGGACAACAAGGGGATCTTGTACAAGATCTGTCATTCGTATTGTCGCAATAAGGATGACCACGAGGACCTGATGCAGGAGATGATCTATCAGCTATGGCGTTCGGGTGAACAGTATGACCCACACTTTAAGCTTTCAACCTGGATGTACCGTATTGCGCTAAATGTCGCCATATCGTTCTATCGAAAACAGACGAGGTCCGGAGTTCGTGTTGCGCTGGGAGCGGAAGTTCACCTAATGGAATTGGAGGATCCTGGCGGCGGGCCGGGGGAAGCGCTGGAGGAAAAGATCGATCTCCTTCAGCAATTCATTGCCGGTCTGGGCGAGCTGGACAAGGCCCTGATGATCCTTTATCTGGAGGAGCGGCCCTACCGCGAGATCGCGGAGATATTGGGTATCACCGAGACCAATGTGGCGACGAAGCTGAGTCGTATCAAGGGGCGGCTGAAACAACAATTTGAACAATCCAAAAACTTATTTTTATGAACACGGGTCAGTCTACCGGCGGGGGGCAGTTGCCCGGCGCCGATGAATTCCAGCAATTGTGGAAGGTGTATGATGAGAAGCTGCAACGCTCGTTGCGGTTGAACCAGGAGCTGCTGACGCGGATACAGCATCGGAAGGTGCGGGTTTCGTTTGGTTGGCAGATCGCCTTCAAGCTGATGGTGGTCGGGCTGGGTATCGGCTGCAATGTCGTTCTCGGATCGTTGTTATGGCATTTTCATGACAATCCGGTCTTTGTCGTTGCGGCGGCGTTGATCATCGGTTTTATGTCTTTTGCGATCGCGGGGTATTTTATGCAGTTCCTGCTGATGGTGAACATCAATCTGAGCAAGAATATTCTGGATACGCAGAAGCAGCTGGCCGGGCTGGAGGCGATCATTGTCCGGACGCTGCGGGTGTCTTTTCTTCAGGCGCCGGTCTGGCCTTTTCTTTTTGTTCCGAGGGTGCTACCGGCGGATGTTGCGGCGCGATACTGGCTGATAGAGGCGGTGGTGACGATCGTGCTGGCCGCGGCGGCGATATGGCTATATCGACGGATAACGGTGAGGAATGCCGCGGGCGGATGGGTGAAGAAGATGGTGGACAATGAGGGGGGCAAGTCGATCGCGCGTGCGAGGGCTTTTATTAAAGAGTTGGAGGAGTATAAGAAGGGTTAGTGGCCGGTGAATTTGGGTTTTCTTTTTGCCAGGAAGGCTGCGGCGCCTTCTTTCATGTCGTCTGTGGCGAAGCATTCGCCGAAGGCCTGCTGTTCGCGGGTGAAGCCGTTGCCGGCCTGGCGGCCGCCGTCGACGTCGCCGCCGAAGGGTTGGGCTTCCCAGCTGCCGTCGTTGTTGAGGCCGTTGCGTGCGCCTGTGCCGTCGCCGGCGGCGATGTTGGCGCATTCGATGATGCGGGCGATGGCGATGGGGGCTTTTTCGTTGATGATGGAGAGCAGCTCGCGGGTTTTGGTGAGGAGTTCGTTGGGTTCTTCGACGATGTAGTTGACGAGGCCCATGACATGGGCCTCGGTGGCTTCGACCATGCGGGCGCTGAGCATGATCTCGAGGGCGCGGCCTCGCCCAACGAGTTGGGTGAGGCGTTGGGTGCCGCCGTAGCCGGGGATCAGCCCGAGGTTGACCTCGGGCTGGCCGAACCTGGCGTCCTGGCTGCAGAGGCGGAAATGGCAGGCCATGGCGAGTTCGCAGCCGCCGCCGAGGGCGAAGCCGTGAATGGCGGCGGCGATGGGCTTCGGGCTGGAGGCGATGCGCATGAAGATGTCCTGGCCTTTGGCGGCGAGGGCCTGGCCTTGTTCTTTTGTGAGTCCCTGGAATTCGGAGATGTCGGCGCCGGCCACGAAGGCCCGCTGGCCGGCGCCAGTGATGATGGCGCTGCGGATATCCTTGTTGGAATATATTTCGTCTACGGCCTGGCCGAGCTCGTCCATGACGTCCTTGTTGATGGCGTTCAGCTTGTCCGGGCGGTTGATGGTGATCGTGAAGATATTATCGCTGAGGTCGGTGTGTAAGGTTTTGTACATAGTAAAGGTATTTTGAGTGCGTTAGAAATCTCTGTTGGTGGCTACCCACTGGCGGATATAGCTGGCGATCTCGGTGGTGGGGGTGCCGGGTGGGAAGAGTTCGCCCACGCCCAGCTCCTGCAGCTGCCGGCGGTCTTCGTCGGGGATGATCCCGCCGCCGGTGAGGAGGACATCGTCCATGCTTTTTTCCTTCATGAGCTGGATGATGCGGGGGAATACGGTCATGTGGGCTCCGCTGAGGATGCTGATGCCGATGGCGTCGACGTCTTCCTGTAGCGCCGCGCCGACGACCATCTCCGGTGTCTGGCGGAGGCCGGTGTAGATGACTTCCATGCCCGAGTCGCGGAGGGCGGTGGCGATGACCCTGGCGCCGCGGTCGTGGCCGTCGAGGCCGACTTTGGCTACCAGTACCCGGATGGGGCGGTTGGGGCCGGTTGGCTGGTGCTGCCGGCTCTGCTGGCCTGAGCCGCCGGCTGGGGACGCGCTCCCGGATGAGTTATCATTGTGCATGCAATCTGTTTGAGGTTCAAAAATACAAAAACTCTTTGCGCTATTGCCGCGCGGCCCGCGCGGGGCGTATCCGGTCTGCGCTAGGCCAGGAGGCGCAGGGCGTGTTCGATGCGGCGCTGTGTCTCTTCTCTTCCCAGATGTACGGCAATATCGAAGACGTGGGGACCGAATTTTGCGCCTACGAGCATGACGCGAAGGGGCATCAGGAGGTCGCCGGGTTTGATGGCGGCGGCGGCGGCCATCTCCTTAAAGTTAGTTTCGAGCGAGTGGGATTCCCAGTCTTTTGCCAGGTGCAGCTGGCGGATGAGCTCGACGAAGAATTGTTGTTTGGCGGCGTTCCACTTTGGCTTGACGGCGTCGACGTCGATGGTCACGGGCGCCTGGAAGAAGAAACCGGCCTGTTGGACGAAGTCGGGGAGGAGGGTGCAGCGTTCCTTCACGAGGTCGAGGATCGTCTCAAACCGGCTGCGGGGCGGGGGTTCGAGGCTGAGGTCGGGGGGGATGACGTCCAGGCCGGGGATGCCGGTGGGGTCGATAGCCGAAGAGACGGCGAGCACGGGTTCAATGGCCGCGCCGTCGTCGGCGCGGACGAGGTCTGCGGGCGGGATCGTGATGCCGGCCTGTTGGAAAAGCGGCAGGACTTTGTCGCTGTAGGCGGTGGCCGGAAGTTTTTTGATCCACTCGTGGTTGAACCATTTGGCTTTTTCGAAATCAAATTTGGCGCCGCCTTTGTGGACGCGGTCCATGGAGAAGCGGCGGATGAGTTCGTCGAGGTCGAATATCTCCTGGCCGGTGCCGTCATTCCAGCCGAGCATGGCGAGGAGGTTGTCGAAGGCCTGGGGCAGGAAGCCTGTCTCGCGGAAGCCGGTGGCGGGTTCGTTGGTGCGCGGGTCGGTCCAGTTCATGGCAAAAACGGGGAAGCCCAGCCGGTCGCCGTCCCTTTTACTCAGTTTGCCATTGCCGTCGGGTTTGAGGATGAGCGGCAGGTGGGCCCAGTGCGGCATTTTATTCTCGCCGAAGAGGTAGCGCCAGAGCAGGATATGAACGGGGGCGCTGGGCAGCCATTCTTCTCCGCGGAAGGCGTGGGATATTTCCATCAGGTGGTCGTCGACGACGACAGCCAGGTGATAGGTGGGCATGCCGTCGGCCTTTAGCAGGACCTTGTCGTCGACGCCGTCGGTGCTAAAGGTTACCTCGCCGCGGATCATGTCGGTGAATTGGATGGTCTGGCCGGGTTCTATTTTGATACGAATGACATAGGGGGTGCCGGCGGCCAGCAGGCTTTTGGTCTCGTCCTGGTCGAGGTGCAGGGAGTTGCGCATCCGGTGGCGGAGCGTATGGTTATATTGGGGAGAGGGGTTTTCGTGGGTTTTGAATTTTTCGCGCATGGTCTCGAGCTCTTCGGGGGTGTCGAAGGCGTAGTAGGCGTGGCCGGCGTCGACGAGCTGCCGGGCGTATCTGGCGTACATTCCGAGCGCTTTCCGTTCGCTCTGGCGGTAGGGGCCGTATTTTCCTTCTTTGTGGGGTCCTTCGTCGGGTTCGAGGCCGGCCCATTTCAGCGATTCGATGATGTATTCTTCGGCGCCGGGGACGTAGCGGCCCTGGTCGGTGTCTTCGATGCGGAGGACGAAGTCGCCGCCGTGCTGGCGCGCGAAAAGGTAGTTATAGAGGACTGTGCGGACGCCGCCCAGGTGGAGGCCGCCGGTGGGGCTGGGCGCGAATCGGACTCGAACTTTACTCATGCCGCAAATGTAGGTATAATCTTAGCATCTGACCCCTGAAGGAACCCTACATTTAAGGTATGTTGGACCCTGGAACGCCCCGAGGTGTTGTTGCCGATGAACGGAGCGTCCTTTAGTTTAGCGGAACGATAAAGTAGGTCTTTGAAATAACGGCAAAAGGAATAGATACATTTGAAAAAGAAGAGAGGTGCACTAACGGAGCGTCTGGAATTAGCAGTTCCAAGTTGCG